>Ga0209645_1001221_pt1 | contig 12970 bp, 2 predicted proteins | sample ETNvirenome_6_30_FD_184070 | JGI IMG/M metagenome (GOLD analysis project Ga0209645, IMG submission 184070) | Marine viral communities from the Pacific Ocean - ETNP_6_30 (SPAdes) (version 2) | ecosystem: Environmental > Aquatic > Marine > Oceanic | place: Pacific Ocean | collected 2013-06-19
GTCTTACACCTGCATTTTGTTGTTGGCTTTGTAATACCTCTCTTACAGCAGCTTGTTCTTCAGGAGTAAATGGTTCAATTGTTTCAAAATCTTTTGGAGCAGGATCTGAAGCTTGCATTTCAAATCCACGTCTATCTACCTTTTGGTCAATTAACTTTTGAGCCCACTCTTGTCTAGATATTGCGAAGTCAGCTCCAGTTTCACTGTAACCCTCGTAACGTTTCATATTCCATCCAAGTTCGTCAGCCCACATTTTAGCTATACGTTCATACACTTTACTTCTACTAGGTCTGTCAGCTGAAAATACTATTTCTTTAATAGGTATTTTATTTGACTTAATAAGATCAACTAAACCGTTAGTAACTATACTTACAACCTCGTAAGCATTACCGTCACCAATCATATCAAACACTCTATCTTCTCCAACAACTCTAGCAAATGCAAATTCTACATTACCTCTACCGCTGTAATCCGCTAAAATAACTTCATACTTCTTATCGCCTATCTTAAACTTACTTATAAAAGTTCTATCATTTTCTTCATGTTGTTTCCAATCTAAATCTCTTTTTGTATTTAGACTAAACTTTTGTTTCTTCCTTTTGCTTTTTACGCTAGCTTCACTAGTTGACAACCCTGATAACCTAGCAGATTTATGACCAGGTTTTCTAATAGTATAAGATCCGCTGCCATCTAAATATACATCAGCTTCAAACTCCCAACCTAATCTTTTAGCCCACAGTTTAGTAAATGTTTCATAAACTCTAGCTCTGCTTGGTTCTAAAGCTGAAAAGTTTATTTCTTTTAAACCTTGTCTATTTATTAAATCAGTTACTCCATTACCAACAACACTAAATATTCTATAAGCATCTCCCTTACCTGTTATGCCTAACTTACCTATTGAGTCTTGAAATTTCTTTTCCCCAACTCCAAAGTCTAATTCCCAAGAACCTTTTTCTACTTCAGTTAGTCTTATGTTAACTTTTTGACTACCAACTTTTGTTGAGGTGTTAAATTCATTTCTATAAAACTCTTTGGTTCTCTTCCAGTCTAATTGTTTTTTAGTGTCAAAGCTAAACTTTTGCTTTTTACCAGATGTTTTTTCTAACTCGTTATTAAGTTCTTCAGTTAATTCTTTTTTACTTTCTTTAACTTTAGCTTGTTGTACTCTAGATACTACCTGCATTTGACTCAATGCATCATCAACAGCTTCAACGTTACTAAGATGATCGTCAGCAAAATAAAAATCATTATAACCTTCTCCAGCTTTTTCAACCATCCATTGTGACTTAGCAAACGGAGATCCATCACCTAAACCTGTTATGTTTTCTAGCGGTATGTTTAAACCTACACTGTTTAAATACTCATGTATAGCTGTAGCAGCTTGAGGAGCTCTTGCTGTTAATACGAATATATCTTCTGATCCTCTAACTTCCTGTATTTTTTTAGCAACTTGTAATAGTGGACCTTCTCTACCATCTATAACTTGATTGAATTGAGAGAAATCCCATGTTGCTCCTTCAGCTTCCATGTCTGTAGATACATGAGCAAATTGCCCAGCGTCTAGCATACCTCTTTCTGTAGCGTTTAACTTAGAGTTTACTTCATTAACAAATTCAGAAGGTACTTCTCCTCGTTTTAAATTGTCAGTTTCGACTTCAAAAAATTTATCTCCAAATTCTTCTATATAAGCTTCTTTGTTAGCATTAACTGAATCCCAAGTCCTTTCAACAATAAAGTCTGGTAGAGACCGTTCCTTACGTGCTCTGTTGCGATCTAACGCAGTATCTTTCGATGTATTAACATATACCATCGAAACCTCATATCCTTTATCCTGGAGAGCTTTTATTTTAGCTTTTGTAGCTTTTAATGAAGCTCCAGTGCCATCAACAACTACACCATCTCCTGCATCTGTGAAATCTTCTAGATCTTTTTCAGCAACCTTTTTAGCTAATGCACCCATCTCTCCTCTAACAGATCTTTGTACAGCATCGTAATCTATTTCTGACTCAGGTAAACCAACTAAGTTTTTAGCCCACTCTAAGAATACATCTTGATTAACAATTTTATAACCTTGCTTTTCTAAACCTAAACCTTCAACAATACTAGACTTACCACCACCTGGACTACCAGCCATAAGAACAGCTTTTAGTTTAGTAGCAGGTTTACCTGTAGTGTTTGGTTTATTGTATATAACTCTACTATCAGTTTGAGCTAAAGTATCATCGAAGTCAAACACTCTAATCTTTTTAACTGGAGCATTTGGATTAGCGGCATTAAGTAAAGCATTGTCCATAGTAATAGCTAAACTTAATATATCTTCGTTAACCATTTTCTTAGGATCAATTTTAACAACTTCACTGTTGTTCATTGACTTCGAAAACTTTTGTTTAGCTCTTTGAACTTCATCATACGCCTCTTCCTGATACTTACCGTGTACTACTTTTTTATAAGTACCATCTTCTTGTTTAACATATTCTGTTATAGAATTTTTAAACTCACCATAGCTATAAGCACTATAATATCTATCCCATTTATTGTCTGTATCAGGTATAGTATCTTTGTATCTAGTATTTATAACCTCATCCATTTGCTTTGGAATGATGCTTATAGTAAAGTCATTAAACTTTTGTAGTAGTGTATCTCTATTTATGTCACCGTTTAGGTATTGAGCCATATATACCTGCATTACTCTAGCTGGAGGATTATGTTCATATCTATAATCACTTGGATTTGTAGATTCACTTAAACCAAAACTATCAACTCTAGCAGAAGCTCTTAACATAGATTCCATGTTACCATTACTCATCAAGAATATCATAGCCATCGACTCAGGTGTCATTAAGTCTTTATCTGACTTGTATTGATCTAATATTTCTATTAAAGTCTCTTGATTCTTTTTAGCAAATTCAGCAGACTCATCTAGTTTAGCTGAACTTATTCCACCATTGTTAAATATATCTTTTAAGTATGGATCAACTTTTTGAGGAACAACTGGCTTAGCAATTTTTTCTCCATTTAACTTTGGGGTGTCCATTTTGTAATTACCTTTTGAATCCTTTTTCCAACCTAAAGTTAATACATCGCCATTCTCAAATGTGATATTTGTAGTAGCTCCTCTTTTTGGTATTATACTTTTACCATCAAACTCAGACCATGGAATTGCACTTTTTCTTTGATTAGTCTGTATCGATGTTGGTGTTAACACACTTAAACCTAATACTTCTATAGCTTGAGATGGGTTTTTAAATAAACCATATCTAACGCTATTTGATCTACTTGATTGACCATCAACCATAACTGGAACACCGTTACGTAGTTCATAATTAAATTGACCATTACCTATTTTAGCTGCAGAGTAAATACTTTTACCTATATCGTTTACAATATAATTAAATACTTCTTCTGGAGTATTTAGGTTCTTGTTTTTGATTATTTGTACAAGTCCATTTCCAACATCTACCAAAGCATCTTTAGAGGTAAAGTCAACTAACTTACTATCTGCTCCAAGTATATTAGATACACTTTGTCTGTCAGTTTGCTCATCAAAAGTTTTATATAAATATTCTTGTATATCTACTTTTTCAGGTTTCTTTTTAGTTTTTTGTATTTCTTTTCCTCTAATGGAATCTACTACTTTCTTCCACTCATTAACTATAGCTTGTTTACTTACTAAGACTGTTCCTTTTTTATTTTTCCTAGCTAAAGGAGTATTACCATAAACATTATCCCAAGCTTGATCTATAATTTCGTTTGTTGCATATTTTGGACTAGAAGCTAAAGCGTCTATTTCGCTTATAAACTCAGGCAATCCACCAATATATATTTCTTTATGACCTAGCTTCTCTATTTGTCTATAACCTTTACCTAAATTAATAACAGCTTTTTTAACAGCTGGTTTACTAAACATAGCTTTAGACTTACCTTCACCTATTTTCTGTATAACAGCTTCAGGAACCTGTTGTTCCATTAGTTCCATTCTAACAGCTTGATTAGTTAATATTCTACCTGTCTGATCTATTATAGCTTTTATTCTAGAACTAGTGTTTGTTTCTTTTTTGTATAAATTCTTTTCACCTTGTTGAGTGATACCAAATACACTTAAGAAATCTGATTTACTTATATTAGGATTCTTAATGAATGGATATAATTGAGCTTTACTCCCTGTTCCTTTAAATTTAACAGGCTTTTCACTTTTAGTATAAAACTCTTTTAGTAAAACATTTTGAACACCAGTTGCAGTTCCAGAAGGAGTAGCACCTTCAGGTAGCATACTAATTAAAGCATCTGCATTTTTAGCAATAAACATTTGAGCGTTCTGTATATCACCTTTTGTTAAGTTACCTACTTTAGGTATTACACCAAACATTTCCTGCGTTAAATCAGGTACGAGATCTTTTAGACTTTTATAAGTTAGTTTGCTTGGATCAAGATCTTTAGTCATTTCCCTAACTTGCTCATTTATCTTAACAGCTTGTGGACCTAATCTCTTATGAACCATTATAGGTTCAACGGTTACTTTTGGCTTTTTATCTATATCACCCTCAGTGTCTTCTTCTGTACTTAAGTTCTTAGCTGTTTCTAAATCTTTAGTTATACCTTGATCACCTTGTCTTACATCAGCAACACCTAACTTAGTTGCTAAACTATAAGCTCTTAAATAACCTCTATTCCTAACAAATTTAGCAAGATCAGGTTCTATAGAAGGATTCCACTCATTCTGTATCATCGTTGCTAAATCAGTTTGTAGAGTAGATTCATACAGCTGCCTAGCCTCTGTATAAGTAGATACACCCATACCCTGTGTCGCGGCTTCAGGAGCAATACCAGCAAAGAACTTTGGACTTTTAGTTATAGCCTTAGCAGTTTTATTTACATCATCTTTAGTATTTTCAACTAACCTGTTTTGAGCTTTTTGTACACCGCCTTCTCCAGTCCTTATAGTAACGATGTCTTCTAATATTTGAGATTTTTTGTTTATCTCTTTTATTTTCTCTACATTTTCTGCTATAGCTTTTTTATTACCTTCTTTAGCTGCTATTTTCTGTTGCTCTATTATTTTAGCCTTTTCGTCTTGAAGAGTTTTAATTTCTTGATTAGTAGCTTTAATATCTATGTTTACTCCTTTAGATTTTTTAGCTTTAGGTGTAGTGTCTGGATCCCAAGTTGTTTTATCTTTTTGCAACTCAACGCCAACATCTTGCTTAGTTATATCTAGCTCTTCTTTAGTTGTAGCTATTTTCTTACTTACTTTAGCTCCTTCTTCTACTATCTTTTGTTGCTTTTCAGTAAGTTTACCTCTTGTTAAAGATTTTTTAAAGTTCTTTAGTAAACTAATAACATCAGCACCTGTTTCTATTTCAGCATCAACACCAGCTGTACTAAATAGATCTTTTATTTTTTGTCTTAAACCTTTTAAACCTTTTCTATCTATTTTAACATCCTCTTTACTTATAGCATCCGATAACAACATTAACACTTCTTCGGCTGTTTCTAAATCTGTTATTTCAGTGTCTTGTTCATATCCCTCTATTCTGGCTATTAACTCAGAGTTTTTTAAATCATCTTTGTTTATATCTTTTAACTCCTGTAATGCAGCATTAGCTAAACCATATACAACATCTTCATTCCCTGTTTTCACAGCATTGTCTATAGTTTTCTTAATGAACCAATGTCCAGCTTCATGTTCTATAGAATACTCACCACCTAATCTTATAGAAGCTTCTTTATCAACTATAATAACCATATCAGGAGTAATAGTAGCATGCGCTCTATTACCTTCACTGTCAAGCATAGACACTCCTTCTTCTGCAGCTATTTCATCTGCTTCTTTAGAATTTTCAGCTATTCTTATATTAACTTTAGAACTAGACATGTCTATTAGCTTTTGTTCAGCTTGCTCAAGAGTTATATTTTCCTCAGCAACTTCCTCCATCAGCTTATCAGCATATTGGTTCATCATCTCATCAGTAGCTAATTCAGATGTTTCTATAGTTTCAAGAGCTAATTCTATTCTTTTGTTGAACTTTACTATATCTTTTCTAACTTCTGTATCTTTAACTTTTAATTCGGTATCTGCTGCTTTTATAGCATCATTATATTGTTTTTGAGTTATTTTACCAGATTCTAAATCTTCATTTAATCTATTTACGTAGTGGTCATAACCAATCGAACCTTTTTGTGGAACTAAAAAGTCACCTTGTTCTAATACTTTGTTACTAAGCTGTCTTAAGTTTTCTTCTACTTGTTTTTTATCTTCTATTAATTTATTATTTAATATATTATCTTTACCACCGTTCTCTTCTATTTGACTATTTAATTCTTCTAGTTTTAATAAATTAACTAAAGCTGCTTGTTGATCTTTTGGTTTTGCTTGGTATGGGATTTTTTCAAGAATACCTTGCATTTTTTCAGCATCCTTAATGAATTGATTAGCTTCTTGCTCTGATAATTCGCCATCCAAAACTTGCTGATTTAAATGCTTTCTATATACATCTACATTTTCCTTATTATATTGATTACGCATCAAGTTAACTTGCTTTCTACTTAACTCCGCAGCTGCTTCAGATCCACCCTTTTTGCCAAATACAGTTTGTGCTCCAGCATGTATAGTACCAATACCTCCAGAAGCTATACCAGAAACCAAAGTAGTCATCGCTACTTGATCCCAAAAATCTCTTGAAAACCAATCTACATTTTGAAAACCAGTGCCCATTAAGTCAGCTTTACCATCCATCTCAAAAACAAAGTTTGCCATATCTTCCATAGTCAAGCTACTAAGATCTTGTAGGTTTTCCGTTATCATTTCTCCAGGCATACCAGAGACAGCCCTCTTGCTTATGTTAACACCTGGTTTTATAACTTTATCGTTTATTAATTGAGTTATCCTACCGTCAATTACTTTTGAAATATTAGATTTATTTCCAAACTTAAATCCATTAGCTATAATATCATCTATAACCTTCATAGCGGTAGGAGAACCTAAACTAACAGCATCTAATCCAAGTTTATCTAACTTAGCTATAACATAGGAATTAGCCATAGCGTAAGTAAACTTTTGGCCTTCGCTCATGTTATCGAACCTAGGATCATTCATTAATTCATCTGTTCTAATATATTCTCTAGCAAAAGCAGGGAAGTTTATATTAGCAGCAGACTTCGCCGCTTGCTTGTAACTTGCGGCTTTAAAAGGATTTTGTAAAACAGTCTTTAAAGGATTTTTAGCAGAATTAAAAGCAGCTCTTCCTACTCCTCCTATTCTAAGAGTAGCCATGTCAAAAGCCATTTCTATCATAGTCCTTGAAACTATACCTACTATAGAGTCATTAAACTCGTTTTGCCAAGTGCTATTAGGATTTGTTTTTAGAGAAGAATATCCTTGATCAACTCCCTTTTGAAAATAAGCTATATCATTACTCATTTTCTTTAACTCTTCATCACTAAAAGCTCCGGTAATATCACCCATTACTTGATATGCTCTAAGTGGCAATGTATATACAGTTTTAGTAACAGATGCTGCAGAGTCAATAATAACATTAGCACCCCATTTTAAAAAGTCACTTAAACTACCTTCTATTACTAAATCAGCCGCTGCTACAGTAGGAGCTTGTTGCATGAACATTGCGTCTACATAAGTATCATATATATTTTTCTTTATATCTAAAGATAATGCATCTACTACCTCTAAGTTTTTCAACAATTCGTCAATTTCTTGTGACTGTATTGTGCCTTTTTCTTGTAGTTCTTTATCTATTTGTTCGAGAGATACTTGACCATTTATCCATCTCGCAGCTTCAAAAGCAGGTATAGTTAGCTCTATACCGGTTTCTTTATTTTTATATGTTATAAACCCTCCAACACTGCTATATCCTCCTCCTCTTTGCTCGTAATATTCATCAGTTACATTTGATCCAGGTAATCCTCGTTGCTCAAAAGATGGTTTATATTCTTCAAAAACTTTTTCTCCAGTTTTTTCGTCTATTGTATATCTTTCTCCAGTTTGTGGATTGATTTTATATCTTGTTGGAAATTCATCTTTACTAACTAACTCCCACTCTTCATTAAATTCATCAAATCCACCAGCATAAATTTTACCATATTGATTAAGTAAGGAGCTATCAGTATCTTTTTTTATAAGACTGTTGTACTCTCTTATTAACTTATTATGCTTCTCAACTTCTTGTTCATTTGTTAAGTCTAGATCTTCAGCTTCTATTTCTATTTGATCTTTTAATCTCAATAAATCACCAGCATATAGCTTTAGTTGCTCACTGTAATTTTTAGAAATATCATTTCTTATATTTTTTATTTCTAATAATTCCTGTAATCTATGGTCAATATTCTTTCCAGTTTCCTCTCGTTTTTGATTTAAAGATTCTAATTGATTTTGCTTTACTTGTATTTTTTCCGCTGCATTTACTTCTATTGATTCTATTATATTAAGAGCTTCTTCTTTTAACATTTTAGCAACTCCAGAAGTATCCTCTGTAAGGTCTCTTTTAGCAGCGGCTTCTAAATTCGTAGGATCTAATTGATTAACTGTTACTTGCTCATATTTAAAACCATCATCAGTTTCAATAACTTTAGTAATAGCTTTAGTTTCTTCATCTTTAACAAAATCACCAAGTTCAACATCAGCAACCCAACCCAAATTTTCATCAAAATATCTATCAGCTTTATATAGAATTGATTGATCTTCTATAAATCTTTTGTCAAAATTTCTTTTATTTTCTATTATCCACTCTTCTACTTCTTTCTTATTTTTTGTTGAGAATATACCGTCTAAAGTTAAATCAATACTTGGTGCTTTTAGTGGTTTTCCATTTTCATCTTTTTTACCTCCAGCTCTCCAGTAGTTTCTACTACCACCATCAAAAAATTCATTTGTAGGTTTACCAAAACCACCAGCATATTTACTAAACATTACATCTGCATACAATGTTCCATTTTCATACCAAAAACCAAATCCTTTTAACTTAGAGTTGTTTATAATATTTTCAATTCTACCTTCTGGATCTTCAGCGCCTCTAGTTTCCATTATATCCCAAACTTCGTCTAGATTTAAGTTTTCAGTTTTTAAGTTATTTATATTATCCCAGTTCCATTTTCCATTCTCTATAAAATCTTCTTTAACAAATCCAGTTAAAGCTCCAATGTTAACTTTCATTAACCCCAGTTCTTCTTCTGTTTTTTTCTGAAACTCTGAAGGTATTCTTTCTGATAATATAGCAAGCTCATTCATCTTATCATCCTTATACGTCATCAATTCAGAGTCAGCAGTATATATTTGACCAGTGTTTTTATCTTTAAGAACTATTTTAAAATTGTCATACGATTTGAATTTTTCAGTTGAGGCTTGTTTTTGTAAGAAATCACTACCTAATCCACTATATGCTCTAGGAAATTCACCCTGATCTATTATAGAGATTTCTGGATCTGCAACAGCGTCTGGTTTATAATATTGAAAACCTTGTAATTCAAAGTCCCTATCAACGTTATCTCTGCTACTCCAAAACTCATTAGCTTTATTAATAACGCTTTCAATTTTAGTTTTACCACTTTTATCTGGTGTAAATAAATGTTTTCTTTGTTGATCACTTAAATCTTCTTCACTAGCTAATCCACCGAATAGCATTAAAGGAGATAGATTTTTTATTTCACTTTTGTTTAAAGCTGCTGCTAATTCTGGTTGGCTTTGTAAATCTACTCTATACTCTTTTATTTTATCTGAATATTTATCACCAACTATTAAATCATCTTTTATGATTTGCTTCAATATATCTTTAGTAAGAACTGGATCATCAACAACGTCACCTGTTATAGTTTTTTGATTTGTTTCATACCAATTATCTATTACTTTTTGAAGATATATAGCAACTTCTGGATTTTTCCTAAAATAACCTTTAAGTTTATTATTTTTACCTTTTAACCAGTTTTCTGGTATTTTAGTTATACCGTATTCTTCTTGAAAATCAATCTCTCTTCTGTCTAATTCACCGCTTTTAAATGGTAGTTTATCTATTAATTCGTCAATGTCTTCAAAGGCTTGCTCTTGACTTCTTTTACTACCTTCTTTAACACTTTTTTCTTTTGGTTTTTTTCCGTCTTTATATACCCTTTTAGTTGTTCTTTTTAGATCTCCACCTATTGGTTTATACTCAACTTCATCAATAAAAGTTTTTTGATTAACCTCTCCAGTAGTAGACACAGTTTCACTAACCGTGGTTTCTTCAGTTTCTGTTTTATCTAAATCTGGATGAGAGAAAGTAGTTTCTGACTCGACTACTTCTAGTTCAGGATGTTTGAATGAATTGTCTTTTTCTTCTTCAACTTCTATTCCAACAGGGTCTATATCTGGATGTTTGAAAGTGTTATCTGACATTTATTTATATTTAATATTACTTGCTAATTTATCTTGCTGTGCTGACCAAGTGTCTATTCCTTGAACTGTGAACATTGCTTTTAAACCGTCAGGGTCAGTACTGGTTACTGTTCTATCTAACCAAATAACAGCATCATTAGGATAATCGGTTGATAGGTCATTTAAATAATCTGCGATTGCTTGATCAGACGTATAACCTGTGTTATTTCTCATTTCTTCAATAGTTACGTAATGACCATTCTTTTTGTTTTTAACGTATTTATTAGCTTGATTGACCACGTCAATAGGTTGATACCCCGATTTTAATCCATTTTGATCGTAGTAGTGACTAGCGAATTTATCTATTCTTCTAACTTTATTTTGTGCTTGTGTTCCACGAGAAGTTGTTTTTGGAGTACCTATATATCCATCAGCTGTAATCATAGCTTCTAGATGATATTGAGCATTGTTTATATCCCAATCCATAACTTCTCTTTGCCAATTTTCCATTGGATCGTTTGGATTTCCAGCGGTTCCTCTCCACGCTCCAAATGAAGCAGGACCTTTTTCTTCCCATTGTTTTATAGGATCGTCATCCTCTAAAGCGTCACTACCTAAAACTTCTTTATCCCAGTCAGACCCATACCAAGTCTCTAATAATTGTAGGTCTATAGCGTTTAAATCTCCTTTATCAACAATACCGCTTTTTAAATCATCTGTTAAAGTATTTAAAGAATTTATAGCTCTATTGACGCTACTTTCCCATAATCCTTCAGCTTTAGAACCATCATTTATTATAGATCCATTATCATTTTGTCTTAGTTGAGTAGCTAAATTTTTATTGTATGTTTGTTGGTTTTTAGGATCATCGTAATCTATTTTTAATCCACCCTCTTTATCCTTCTTAACTCCCTTAGCAACTTCTTCAACTCTTTTCATTGTAGGTTTTATAACATCTTGTATGTTGGCATGAAATCTAAAAGGCCAGTTTTCTACATCTTTACCTGTGCTTAATTCCACAAAACTAGTTAAATCAACTTTATGACCTTTGTAGTTATCACCTTCTTGCTCCCATACTTTTTTTAAATCATCGTCAGTGAGAGATTGCATTTGAGCTAAACCTAGCGTGTTATTAGAAGCTTCAAGATCTTCCATTCTTTTAGTTTTCCAACTATTAAAACTCTCTTCAGCTTCATCTTCATCATATAAAGAATAACCTACAGATCTATTTTCAAAATCAACATAAAATTTCTGGTTAGCACCATCATTGTTTATAGCATCTTCTGTTAACGCGAACATAGCAACATCACTATTACCTAAATGTATTGATCCAGGTTCACCCTGTGGTATTTTTAAAGCTTTATTTAATTGAGCTTGATAACTTTGACCAATCTCATAAGAACCCATAATCAAATCAGGAATACCCATTAACCATTGCATAGTTGCCTTTTCTTCACTTGTTGGGTTTTGAATATTAGCCAACCTGGTATATTCTTTAGCCATAGCATCTAAGCCATCTTGTACACCGTTATCTTTTAAATTTCTTGCTCCAGAAGATGTTACTTTTTTATCATAAGCATTTATCTTATTACTTACAGCTTTGGTATTTTTATTTAACGTTGCTTGATTCTGCTTTTGTCTAGCTAATAATTTAGCATCTAATTCTTTAAACTCTTTATCCATGCTAGCATTAAAAGCAGCAATAGATGCATTCATTTGGTTTAAACCTTTTCTATCTTTTATTATAAGAGGTTGTGAGTAAGTTCCCATGCTTATTTAATTATTAAAATTCGTATTCCCATGCACTTTGAAAGTTGCCAACACCTGACATAGCTGAGCTTCCTATATTACCAAGTGCTCCATACATAGCTTGTTGTGCCTCTGCTTCAGTAACTCTCTCTTGATCTAACATAGCTTGCGTTCTATCTAATTTTTGTAATTCTCTAGCTTCTTGCATGTTCATCATTTGCATTTGACCTTGAGCTTGTAATTCTTGAACTTGCATTTGACCTTGTGCTTTCAATTGATCAACCTGCATTTGACCTTGAGCTCTAAGCTTATCATTTTCAGCCTCTTGTTGTTCTAAATTAGCTGCAACACCTTGTTTACTTTTTAAAGCTGCTTGAGCTAAAGCGGTTGCTCCTCCTGCACTACTACCAGTTAATCTTAGCATATCTAAAGTGTTAGCTAAAGCTGCATCTGTTTCCTGTATCTGTATCTCAGCTGCTTTAGTTGCTACTCTCAAGTTAGCATATTGATTGCTCATATCTTCATACGGGTTTTGCATAGCCGCATACGGATTTGCTAAAACTTGTCTATTATTTTCTAAATCTGTAATTTCATCCTGCAGCTCTCTTCTTTTTTCTGCCGCATTGTCTCTTTCTTCTTTAGCTTGGTAACGAGCCCATATACTCATACCTACACTAGTTAAAGTTCCTATGCCTGATGCTATTGCTAATCCTATTGCCATATCTTTAAATTTATCTTGATGACATTACTATGTTAGATCCTACAGCGAATAATTCTTTAAATCCGCCTGGATCTGTAGTATCGTCTGTTTGTATTGCAACTGTAGCAAAGTAACCTTTTATACCACTCATAACATCACCAAAA
>Ga0209645_1001222_pt1 | contig 12965 bp, 14 predicted proteins | sample ETNvirenome_6_30_FD_184070 | JGI IMG/M metagenome (GOLD analysis project Ga0209645, IMG submission 184070) | Marine viral communities from the Pacific Ocean - ETNP_6_30 (SPAdes) (version 2) | ecosystem: Environmental > Aquatic > Marine > Oceanic | place: Pacific Ocean | collected 2013-06-19
TGTAAAAAAGTAAAACCTTTGTAGTTCTGATTCAAACTTATTTGGCGTGTTGCTCCACGCTAAAGTTTCTCTTGGAAACGATTTGTTGTTGTAATACTTATAAAGATGCTCCAGCTCTTCACAGCAATGCAACATGAATCCTTTAGTAAATATGTGCCCGTCTACAGAAAGCGCATAGCTCCAATATCCACCTACACCAACTCCTGTCCTATTCCAAAGCAAAAAAGCCTCTTGTGAGGATGGCACCTCTAATTTATATACAGGCTTTGGCACAGGATCTTCTCGTTGCTCTCCATCGCCATAATCTCTAGTTCTTGAGTTTAGCCCCATGCGCAAAGAAAAGGTAGCTGGAGGCTGAGGTGCGTTAAATACAACATCGACGTTCTCCATAGTGAAATCAACTTTTCTAAAAACTATACCATCGTCAGTAAAAAAGGTCACATAAGGTGAAGCATTTTTCACTATCTCAAGAATTGAAGACCAGATACTATTACCCTGCTTAACAAATTCTACATCGTCGTGTTCTTCCTTAATTTTTGCGTAGTGAGACTCATAAAGATCCGTAGAGGTTTTATATAGAACAACAATATTGTTGTCGTCAAAAAGGTTTTGCTTTATGCTCTTAAGACATAAGTCGAGCTGTAGTGGTCTATCTTTACTAAACACGATTGAGGTAAGCATCAAATTCCTCCTTGTTTTTCATAAACCAGTCTATCGTACTTTCAAGACCTTCTTGCAAGCCTATTTTAGGTTCGTATCCTAGTTGTTCTCTTGCGAGGCTAATATCCAACTGTCTTCTAGGTTGGCCATCTGGATAATCAGAATTAAAATATACTGAGCCTTTATAGCCCATAATATCCGCAATAGTGCGAGCAAGATGTCTTATCTGGGTCTCTCCTCCAGTTCCTATATTGATTGGTTCTGGAGATATATCTTTTTCAAGCGACAGAGCGATAGCCTCAGCACAGTCATGGACATGCAAGAATTCCCTGCTGGCATTACCAGTGCCCCAAACTTCTACTGAATCTATATCAAACTTCATAGCTTTGTAGATCCTCAAGATTAGTGCTGGAATTACATGGCTTATGGCAGGATCAAAGTTGTCATGAGGCCCGTACATATTAACAGGAATGAGATTAACGCCGTTAAAATCGTACTGCTCATGATACGATTGCACAAGCTGCATAAGTGCCTTTTTCGCAACTCCGTAAGGGGCGTTTGTTTCTTCTGGGTAGCCATTCCAAATATCTTCCTCTTTAAATGGTACGGGTGTAAATTTAGGGTATGCACAGACAGTACCAATCATCACAAACTTCTCAACCTTAGTTAGCCTAGATGCTTCTATAGTGTTGCTACCCATGACTAGGTTGTTATACATAAATAATCCGGGATTCGCCTTGTTAGCTCCTATCCCACCAACAGTCGCCGCCATGTGTATCACAGCATCAGGCTTCTTTACTTTGAAATACTCAAGGGTCTCCTTGTAGCATGTAAGGTCAACAGATCTTCCGATTGGAAGCAGATTAGTATAGCCTCTTGATTGCAGCGTTTCTACTACAGCCTTGCCTAAAAAGCCTGTGCCGCCTGTTATCAGTATTCTCTTGTCTTTATTCATTTATATACTCCTTGGCGTTTTGCCAGCCGCTTACTATATCTGTAGCTTCTTTTTGATACCCAAAGTGCTGTAATATGTCAGAGATCCTATGGAAGTTAGTATGGTTGTTTAAAACAAACTCTCTTCCCTTTTGGCTAATAGCTACTCGCTCGTCCTCGTTTTTTAGATAATAATCAATTTTTGAGGCAAAGTCATCAGGAGACTCTGCAAACACAACACCATTGTCGTCAAATATATTTCTGATAGACGTAATATTATCGGAAATACAGAAGCCTCCGGCACATAATATTTTGAAACATCTTTCGTTTATGTCAAACCCATATTCGTGAGCATGGGGCTCACTAAGATTTGGACATATTTTTGCGGAACGAAATAGGTCTTTTACCTTATTGTCCTGTATATATCCACAATACTGATTAACACCAGTCCAAGGCTGATTGCCAAATATTTTTATGTTGTAGTTACCAACAGGATAGCAAAGAGGTGTCAGATAGTTATCTATTACGATGCCCTTGTAAGGCCAGTAACCGCCCACAAAACCTATGTCGCAAGACAAAGCTTCGTCATAGTCAGACTTGAGATACTCCTGTACATCAGCACACATTATCAAAGACTTAGCATCAATTCCGATAGTCTTATATTTTGAATGAGTCTGGTCAACCGCCTGCTGGTCGTAATGGATGTGAACGAAGTCTGGCTTGCCTGTCTCTTCTTTCAGTCTTTTTAGAACTTCTAACTCGTGCTCTGTTGCATACAGCACATTGAATCTATTGTCTTGTGTGAAGTCTCCCCAGTCGCCTGCCCTCAGACCAACCTTGAGGTGCGGTCTTTCGTAGATACACTTTAGTAAGGCTCTATCTAGATTGTAAGATTGACCCATAAATATGTCAGGTTCAAAGCTATCAAACGCATCGAAGGCTGGTATGTTTTTAGAATCCCAGAAGTACACTTCCATACCACACTCGGCAAAGGCTCTGGCCCAAGCCATCCTTTGGAAGTAGTGAGCGTGCATCCCGTCACTTGATATTAAAATTTTCATTCTTTATGTCCTTCATGCAATCTATTTCAACTATAAATGTTTTGTCGGGTTTATGCACCTTAAAAGAGCCGCCTTTATTAATTATTGAGTTTATTATCTCAAAAGTTAGCAGGTGCTTTGAGTCATCATTTGATCTGCAGCAAAGGTTTCTGAGAATAGCTAACTCTTTGCCTGTCAAAAAGGCTATCTGAGCCCATTTGTCTTTTAATCCATAGGATAGTATACTAGCCTTATTGTTAACGGATGTTATACCAACTTCTCTCTCTAAGATACTGCCGGTTGTATCAGATACAATAAAAGACTTAGAAAAGTCTGCACTATCAAGTATATTAGAGTTGAAATATAAATCTCCATGTATAATGAGCAAGCTATCATCTGTAGAGGAGTTTACAAGCAGCCTAAGAGTTTCAAAGGGGCCTGTAGTTTTGTACAGCTGGTTTTCAATAAGACGAACACGCCCGGTGAACTTTTTTATTATCTTCTGAGATTCTACACCAATGCCAACCAAAATGTTTGGGTCTGAAAACATTGACGATAGAGCTTCTATTTGTAGGTCAAGGAGGCACTTCCCTCCTATCTTTATTAGCGAACGTGGTTCGTTAGATCTAATCCGATTGCCAAGTCCAGCAGATAATAGAGCTACTCCTGTCGTGAGGGAACCTCTTTTAATTTTTTGTATGAATCTGCTCATGCCTGCTCTTAATCTTCTGCATATTGTTGATAAAAGTATTTTGATCCATCTTCATAGATTGGTTTTGCCCTGTCTCTCTAACAAAAGATAAAGGCTCTGCTATGTGGTTAATCATGCAGACATCTCCTAATCTAATCCAAAGATCATAATCTTCCGTGCATCCTATAAAGCCCTTTGATGCCGGGCCATGTAATGCACTATCATAAAATTCTTTGTTGTCTAGTATTATTCTCTCTAAGTGTCTTTTCTTTATTACTCCGGCGCTATGAACAATACAATGGTGATGAAGTTCTTTTATTGAATATGGATACTTATATTCATATTTCTTGTAGTCAACGTTTCCGTAGTGTGTTTTATGTACAATATAATCTGAGTAACTAACGCCAACTTCCTCATATTTGAGAAGGGCATCTACATGCTTGCGCACTTTCGAGGGATGATACATATCATCAGCATCAAGAATCGCAAAATAATCTGCCCAGCTCCAAGCTTCCCACATAGCTACATTCCTAGCGGTGCTCGCCCCTGAGTTCTCGATGCGATAGCACCATAAACTTAAGTCACTACATTTAAATGATTCCATAGAACCTTTATAATACGGTTCGTCTACTTCGTGCTTATCTGTTATTGATGAAATGTCTTCTGCGGCATAAGAGGAAATTTTATCCCACGATCCATCAGATGAGCCGTCATCTAGAACATAAACGCGAATCTCACCTTCATAATCCTGACTTAAGGCACTATCTATAGCGTCAATAACAAAATCACCATAGTTATAATTAGAGATTATAACAGCCACTCTAGGAAGCGTCATTGAAAAACTCCTCCTGCGTAAACACTGTCTTTTCTTCACCTTTTTCGGCAAGAGCTTTGACCTTTTGAATGAAGTCTATCCTTACCTTTTCTCCTGTTTCAGGATCTATTGGACTATTGCTGCCGTCAAGAAATTTATGTACAGCGGCTTGAAAAATCATTCCCTGAATACCGTCTGATGGTTCAACAAGAACGACTCTATTAAGCTTAACGTTTATATTATTATCAATGGCCTCGAAGAGATCTTTTCTAATCTTCCGGTTTGATTCGGTTACATATATCCACCCATTCTTTGCATGTTTAAATGCGTCGTCTATAAACAGCAAATTTCTCTGCTGCGTTAGAGTTTGTACTATGTGGAACTCAGTTACCTCGAAATCAAATGAGTCATGAAGTATACTATGTATTTGTTCATTATATTCGACCTTATCATTTATAACAACAATATACCTTAGCGTGCCAGCCGTCTGATCTTTTATCTCTTGTATTCTGTTTTTAAGATTTGCTAAGGGGTTAGGAACTGTAGTTTTTAGAAACATGAAAATTCCTAAAGGCGGAAATATTTCAGACTTTACGGTCGCTACTAAGTCCTTCTTTTCTTCGTCGTCCAAAACCAACTTCCACTCTTCTGGACGAAAAGCCGTACAGAACCTATCAAAGACATAAGCATGTACTCCGTCTTCTTCTTTTGTATTTTCTTCGGGATTAAAAATCTTATGTCTACCTAATTTGCATCCCGTTTGCGTATTGTCTGTGTATTCTGCAAATAGGCAATTCTTACACCATGTTTCAACTTGATACTCAGGCTGCATTTTTATCCCTCCTTGCAATTACTATTGATTGCATAGTGTCATTGTTTATGAATTTCTCTTCTATTGTAAGACCCGCCTGCTTTAGCAAGTCAGAAATTACTTCTGTATTCAGCAGACATGCTACCGCCGGTGTTTCTTCAAAAACGAGGTTGTTTAGATCTTGTATGTTCATCCCAGACTTGTTGTAGTTGTGACAAACCATATCAATATCTTTTTCGTATACAACGACTTTCCCTTGAAGTCTTAATTTAGAAACTATTTTACCCAAGATTGGCCCAATGTTGTTATAGTCAAACGTACACAGCGTGCAGTCTACTATTATTTCCGTAGCTTCTGCGTCATCTACGAGAATATCTAGGCTTGATATATCTTGTATCCATGTATGACTATCCTGTTGCGGATTTTTGTGTGATATTATTACCTTCATTTTATTTCCTATAATTATCTATAACATTAAAAAATAGAGTATTCCAGTTATCAACAAATCTTTGTAGATTAAACTTTTCCTGCATTGTCCTCTTTGCCGCCTCACCTAACTCTCTAGCTTTAGATGGGTTGTCTAGGAGATACTGGCAAGATGCGCGTAGTTCATCTGCGGTGTCCGCAAGCAAACCGTTCTCGCCATGCTGGATTATTTCTGGGATCATACAGTTGTTTGTGCTGACTACTGCGCATCCAGAGGCCATTGCCTCCATAAGGACTGTCGGCACTGGAGAGTGTATTGATGTGTTCAAGAATATAGACGAGCTTTTGTACGCATGTCTTAACGCTTCAATGCTTTCTGCCGGTTTAGAAAGTCCCGGACTATCTCCGAGAACCCTTATGGGCATTTGAGACGGAGAAGAAAAGTTGACAGTTTCTCGCCATAAATTCCAGCCACAACACCAGTCTCTATCTGGCCACTGGTTGACTACAGATAGTAAGACATCTTCTCTTTCTGGGTTATCGCCGCCATCCCAGAAATCAACATCTATACCATGCTCTATAACGGTTGTATTCTGGTTCTTGTGGTTGCCCCACTGTTTCATATTATATGTAGAGATAAAGCTGTTATGCTCCACTGGTATTGAGTTAAATCCATCAACCTGCTGAGCGACATCGTACCTGATGTCAGGAAGGACATGCGTGTGTCTTAGTATCGGAATATTAAATAAAGCTTGTAACTGCTTTGCCAATGAGATTCTTTCACAGCTAGTATGGCATAATATTAAATCAAAGTTTACATGCCAAGGTGCAACATCGCCCTCTTGGTAGTTTTCCGGTATTTTACCAAAATCTTTGTTCCAAGTCTTGCCGTGATTTATGGAATAAAAGTTATGCCCAGTACGACACAAGTTCTGTTCGTATCTTTCGTGGGTGCAAAAGGTAAGTATATTAAGTTTATCACTAGGCGACAATGTTGATCTTCTAATTATGGATCTAATTGACTGTTGTGAAGCTCTGCTAGCCATTTAAAAGCTCCTTCATTGCTTGTCCTATTTTTCTTATCGTGTAGTTTTGGGATGTCTCTTTAGCTAAAGCCTTTATCTTTTGCCACTCTTGCTTGTCGTTTTTATATGTCTCGTATGCAATCCTCATAGTCGAGGCCAATGATTCAACATCAACTTCTTTCCAAGATGTAAGGGAAGTATAAACGTCTTGTAATGAGTCATTAGCAAGGTAACATCTAGCTGATTTTGACTGCACGGGCCAACCAACACAAAAGTCATCCATGCCCGTGCCTTGCGTGTGAATTACAGGTAGTCCCAAGGCCATAGCTTCTAAAGCTGGTATGCACCAAGCCTCGCCAAAGCTAGGCATTACGAAGCAGTCGCATTTGCTCATGAGAGAAATCAGATGTTTTTTCTCAAGCATGCCCGTGATAGCGACTTCTTTTCTGTACTTCTTTCTGATTTTTAAGCCCGCCTTAACTGTTGAGGCAAAGTTGTCAAATTGCTCTAGAGTGCTGTTGGAGTCAACTCCCGGCATGGACAGCTTAAGAAATAGATTCACTGGTTCAGATGGGTGAAATTCTGTATGATAAGCTCTGAGAAGGGCTTCTATGTTTTTTCTTTTAACAAATTCACCAACAAAACAAAAGTTGAAGCATCCATCAAACTCCCCGATAGAGGCGCAGTCCTCTACATTTTCATAATCCTCCAGATGTATCGGCAGAGGACATATCTTAGTCGGGATTTTTACTCCGCTAGCAATCGAGGCTCTTACCATTTGGGAATTAGCCACCCAAGCTTCATCCATCAAGTTGATATATTTAGGCCACATGCTCTCGGAAAAAGTGCTTGTCTCTGTGTAAAATATACCTATGTTTTTTACAGAGGTGTTACAGTGATATAGATTTGGAAGCGTATGTTGAATGCACACATCACAGCCACGCTCGCTCTGCGCTTCAAGCTGTTTAATTCTTTGGTTTGTGGTGTTGTTAGAATTGTTAAAGGTTATTGCTCTAGGGACAACATTTACTCCTGCAGAATCTAATGCTAAGATATTATTGAGCGCTGCATTACCCCAGCCTGTGCCGTCATTATAGTTTCCTATGTAAAGTATTTTCATGTTGACATGCTCCTTAACTTATTTCCTCTGGCCTTTTCCCAGTCATTTATAATTTTTCTCATGCCAAGCATTAGCTCACAAGCGTCTTCTACATTGAACGGTCGCCAATTACGAACATTGTTATTTAAGTGTGATTCATTAAAATAGAAGTCAACATTGGTATTGTTGGCAGTACACTTATAGGTGATATCTTTTATTGTTCTACGCCACAAATAGCTGCCAATAAGTTCTGGTCTTCTATAAATATTTTTGAATATAAAATCAACCTGCTCTTTGATTGTTAATCCATCTGGGACTGATGTAGCAAGCGGTTCTAAAATTTTGGGTTCAGATAACCAAGTTTCACGATGATCTCTAACTGGCGTTTTGTCAAAATAGTCAGCCCAGACTTTTGCAGTCTTGTCCCAATTATAATTCTCTCTTGTCTTTTGCCTTGTAGCAAATCCCATTTGTCTTAGTTTTTCTATAGGCTTACTATAAAGCTCGCACATATTTACCAATAAACTATCGTTATTAGGTATTGCTCTTTCGCATCCAGTTTCACATTCAGTATACATGGACAATGGCGGTATCTTTATAGCACCTATATTGTTTGCTACAGACTGCATAGCAGAATAATCCACTGTCATTACTGGAAGACCGCACTGTGCTGCTTCTAGCTGAGGCATACCAAAGCCCTCGGAATTAGCATACTGAACGTATACATCAAATAGATTGTAAATCTGTGCTAGTTCTTGACGATCAAGCTGATTATTTATACCAACTAGCTCCCTTTTGAAGGTGCCGCAGTTATAACAGTGAGAAATAACATCATCAAAAAAAGATGCCCTTAGATCGCCACAGTTTTTGCATTTGTAGGTAAACAGAACCCTGTTAGTCAAGCCGTATTCTTGTAGCAATTCGGGTATTTGCCAGCCAATGTCGGGATAAGATGTATGGCAGTAGAGATATGCATTGTTCGCTTTGGTAACATCTAAAAATTGCCTAAATGTCTTGAACAGGTCTGGATAAAGCTTACGCCTTTGGTTTCTCATTACTGTCCCAAATATAAAGTGGGAAGGATCTATGCCTAGACGGTCTCTATGTAGCTCCTTGTTGCTCACTGGAAAAAACTCTTGGCTTGCGCAAGGAGGCGCTAGGTCTACGAAATTCAAAGACTTGGACTGCTTCATCATGACATCTCTACCAAATTCAGAGTACGCAAACACAGCGTCCGCTGTAGAGAAGGTGTCCATCCACTGCACATTTTGTGGACTCGCGTCTACGGTTGGCATTATACACCAATTAAATAAATCTCTAAACGGAGACCTCTGTTGGAATTCAAACATCCACCAGTCTCTAATGTCCATGACAAAATCTGGCATAAACTCAAGTAATACATGGTTAAAAGTATAATCTCCAAACTCGTAAGATGGGTTGCTTTTGTAGAACTCCCAATCTTCGGCGTTTTTAGGCGGCTGATTAGGAAATATCAACCAGTCTTTTTGATGTTTTGCTGCCGCTTCAGTGTCTGTGTAACAAGCAAGCTCTGCGACTTCAAATCTAGGATCAGCGGCTAGTCTAGATAAAATCTGATTAGTATATACAGAATAGCCAGTGGGCAGAAAATGGCCCTCTGAACAGAAAAGAATTTTTTTACGTCTCATGCCTTTTTATCTTTCCTATTGCTGAGTAGAGAAAAGTGTAGTATTCATTCTTTGTTAAGGCAGTTTCTTCGCATATCTGCCTTCTGGTCATACCTTTAAATCTAAGCTCTAATATTTTACTTTCAAGCGGAATAAGCTTGTCAGAATAAGCCTTTAAGATATTGTCAAATTCAATGGCTTCGTAGTTATCATTCCAGTCAGGAGAGATATTCGGCTCTAGCTTTACATTCTCCTTCCACTGAAGTTCTTTTTTCAAAAACTTTATGAGAGAGTTTCTAACGGAGCAGAAGATATAGTCTCTCAACTCTCCCTTGTTCTCGTCGAATTTGTTTATAGCTTTTAACATACCTAGAAAACCTACCTGAAGCAGGTCTTCAAAGTCATATGTATGTGTAGTGTTATTGAACTCGGTGATGAGATATATAATAATATCTATGTTGTCATCTACCTGAGCTTCTATACTAGCCATTTTCTCTGCCTGAGAATATTCTAAAATTTTGGACACGGAAAACTACCTTCTGTCTATGTTCATCATTTGAGTTAGTCCACTTCTGCTGACGAGCAGAGCAGTTTACAGCTACAATATCACCCTTACCACAGAACTCGTTTATTGTTTCTGCTCCGCTATCCCAAGCCTCAAAGTCAAAAAAGTCAACTCTCTTCTTTTTGTTTCCGTCTTTGTCTTTTCTGTACTCTTCGATGGCCAAAGAAAAGGTAACAAGCTTTGTTTTACCAACATCTCTTATAACTGGATCGGCTACGAACCTTCCTATTAAAGTACAATTATTCATTTAATCTCCTATCAAATTTCATACTATAAGAGATTATAGCATTATGCTAGACTTCAGACACTTTGTTAATTATCAAACTTGTATCTTTTTTCTTAGAAACTTGCCCAAACAATAGTACTGTGTTGCCCTCATACATGATACCTTTGAACTCATCGTATGCATCAGGAAACATAACTGCTGAGTCTAGAGTCGCGCTAGAGTCTTCTACGCTTAGAAAAGCCATTGTTTGACCGGGATTTTTACCATTTTTAGTAACATACTCCCGTAAAGAATTAATATGAACAGCAACATTAACTTTGCCAGTTCTGCCGTTGATAATCTCTTTGCAGGTGCAATTTACCAGAGAGCTTTGTATGCCGTCAGTCTTTGAAAATGTAAGGGAAGTTCCCATGTATTTCTTTTCTGTGTCAGCTATCCAAGTCTCATGATCTGTAAGGTCGTATGGAGGTGAATCAATCATATTTCTAATATCAAACACCTTAATAAGCCTATTGGAGTTTATCTTAAGGTTGTTTATCATATTATCTATAGCATAAATTAGCGTATCATCTGAGTTATAGTTCTCGCTTAACCACTCTCGCTCCCTCTGTGAAAGACTCCTATAGCTTTTATATTCATACATCATCTCATTTCTATGCATGCGGTTCTTTTTACCATTAAAAGCGCCGACACTTATTAGGGATTCCATGCATGTCTTGTTTACTTTGAAGCCTAGCGTTAAAAGCGTATCTAGCCAAGTAAAATCTGAGAAGTCTTTGCCGAGCCTCTTCTCTATTTGAGGGATTAAATCAAGCATCTTCCTAGACTCAGCAGTACCAACACCCTTTACGTTTGTGATGCCAAAATATATCTTGTCCCCATTAGCAGTAAAGTCTGTGTAGAAATGGCCAACTCTAGGAGGTAATACCTCTATGTCATAAAGCTTGGCGTCAGATACTAGCTCCTTGATCTCCTGTTGAGGGTCTGGCTTTCTCTGCGCGTGATTAAGATAAGACTCAAAAAACCTAACCCGTCGATGAACTTTGCAGTAGGCGCTTCTGTATGCGTTGACGGCATATGAAACAGCGTGTGATTTATTAAATGCGTATCTGTTCGACTTCTCAATCCATCCAAATATTTCTTCTGATGTCTCCTCATCAATACCTTTGTTAATAGCCCCCTGCACAAAGGAACCCTTGATTTCAGCCATAAGCCCAGCTTTTTTCTTGCCAATAGCCTTTCGTAAATTGTCGGCTTCTTTGAGATCAAAGTCGGCAAGCTGTTGAGCTATCTTCATAGATTGCTCTTGGTATACAAGAACCCCAAATGTCTCTTTCAAGATTGGCTCAAGGCTATCATGCAGATACTTTACCTCATCAATACCCGCTTTACGATCAACATAGTGCTGCGTCATAGATTTGCCTTCGGTAAAAGCTTTCAAACAGCCGGGACGAATAAGCGAAATTAATGCAGCTAGCTCTTCAATATTTCTTGGGCGTACTCTTTTTGCCCAAGATCTACCGAGCTGAGATTCTAACTGGAAGACTCCTTTGGTATATCCTTCACAGATTAGATCCCAAGTTTTATCATCATTAAAGTTGTCAATATTAAACGTAGAATTCGCCATTTGCAAATGCTTTCTCAAACTTAGTCTTTTCTGAAATATTACGTTGGAACTTTAAGAACTTAATCAATATGTTAGCCGTGTCCTTAACGTCCTGTAGGGCATCGTGAGCGTTCTGTTTGCTCTCTTCAGGAAAACCCATATACTCTCTAAGGAAGTCCATACTAAGGCTCTTGAAGTCTTTATTGTTCTCAGTCCAAGAGAACACCATATCCATTAGGTCTAACTTAAAAATTGGATTAAACACAGTCTGTCTCCCTCTAGAGTCAGTCGTGCCGTACATGTCACACATCCTTTGGACGATTGGCAGGTCAAAGCCAATGATGTTATAGCCTGCTGCAATCGGAGCCGTATAAGAGGTTCCTCTAAAGTTGAACTTGTTACAGAAATCCTCAAACTTTTGCCAAACACTTTTTGGTGACGGTGCTTTTGCTAAGTCCTTGCGGTTCTTCCCAGTGATTTGAAGCGCTTCGTCTTCGATAGGATCGAATCCTGCCTCAATAGCCTTCTTATCGTCGAGAATGGGTCTGATTTCACTATTGAATACTCCGCCGGGCTGCAACGTTAATCGTCTGCCATGAAGAGCTATTGCCGCAATCTGAGTAGGTTGCGTCTTATGTGGGTTTCTAGACCCTGTTTCAAAGTCAAAAACAATAATATCTCTATAATTCATTACGCTTTCCTTTTTAGTTCTATGAACATATCAACAGCATCGTCGATACTCTTATAAATTTTGCTAAACTTTAACCTCTTAGAGTGTACTTGATAAGTACGAGACATCCCATTTCTTGATGGAATATAGTTTCCTAAATTGCATAAACTAATATCCTTGTACTCAATCGCACATCCAGAAAAGATGACTGATTTGTAATCCTTTTTGATATCCATTATTCTTTTATCTCCATTATCTTACTTAGTAGGTCAATACCTAGTATATCGAATTTAACGTGCCCCTGCTCTTCAAGGTCTCCCATTTCAAAACCAGCGACGAGGTTGTTATTTTTGTCCTGTACCATTGGGCACACTTCATTTAATTTATTTGATGATATAATCACTCCGGCGGCGTGCTTGCCTTGAGACTTTATAGTACCCTCAATATCCATAGCCTGTTGAAACACAGAAGATAGTGGCCCGATTAAATCATCTTCACTATTGACTTTACACCATCTATCTAGAATTTCTGGTTGATACAATAGAGTCCATCTGATTAAAGACTTCTCGCCGCTTTGCTCTAAAAGGTCTGATACATCTGCCTCATTGGGAATGTTCTTAGTAAGTTCATTCATCTCAGAGAAAGAAACATTGCTATTTATTCTCATGACTTCCTTAAGAGCAGCACGACCCTGTAGTTTATTAAAGGTGATCATCTGTGATACATTGTCTTCGCCGTATTTTGCCTTGATAT
>Ga0209645_1001223_pt1 | contig 12955 bp, 13 predicted proteins | sample ETNvirenome_6_30_FD_184070 | JGI IMG/M metagenome (GOLD analysis project Ga0209645, IMG submission 184070) | Marine viral communities from the Pacific Ocean - ETNP_6_30 (SPAdes) (version 2) | ecosystem: Environmental > Aquatic > Marine > Oceanic | place: Pacific Ocean | collected 2013-06-19
ACTTGATTGGCGTTGCTGGTCAAGGGACTACAATGCGTACAGGCACAGAGCCACGTAACATCCTGCATGGGCGACACGAAGGCGGCACAATCCACGATGAGGTGGGTATGCGTCACTACTACGCTGAGTGGTCTAAGTGGATGGGCGTATCTGCACAAAACCCTGTAGAAGAACTAGCGGAAGAAGCTGCATAGATGGACCCTATTAGCGCAATGGCTACAGCATCGGCTGCTTTCGGTGCTATCAAAAAGGGGATGCAAGTAGGTCGTGACATTGAGTCTATGGCTGGTGACTTGTCTCGCTGGATGAGTGCGCTAAGTGACATTGACCAAGCACAGAAGGAAGCTAAGAACCCGCCTATCTTCAAAAAGCTGTTTAATGGTGCAAGTATTGAAGAAGAAGCTATTGCCGCTTTCGCCAACAAAGAAAAGGCAGCGGCGCAGCGGTACGAACTGCAACAGTGGATTAGCCTGACTATGGGCAAGTCTAAGTGGGATGACCTAGTACGTATGGAAGGTCAGATACGTAAGCAGAGGCAGGAAACACTTTACCGCCAGCGGGAACGCAGACGCAAGTTTGTAGAAATCGTAGCGTGGGTTGTTATGATTGGAATAGCATCGGCACTACTCTACGCATTTGTTATGTTCCTTGTCTCTAAGCAAGCTAGGGCAGACGAGATAAAGTGGACTACATGCAGACTTGTTGCCTATGAAAGAACTAAAGTAAAAGAAAACCCATACACAGAATATATCTGTACGTATAAAGGCGCAAACAATACAATCGAAACTATAACGATTAGCGAGTTTTGTCCACGGCAGTATCAGTGCATCTATAATCCACGTGATAAAGATGAACCTACGCTAAAGGAAACGCTAAAGGCAATTAGGGAAAAACTACAATGAAAGCACCCCAAAAAAGTTTGAAAGCATGGACAAAGCAGAAGTGGCGCACTAAATCAGGCAAGCCTTCTGCAAAGACAGGTGAAAGATATTTACCTGAAAAAGCAATAAAGTCCTTGACAAGTGCGGAGTACTCTGCTACAACTAGGGCTAAGAGAAAAGGTAAGGCTGCAGGTAAACAGCATGTAGCACAGCCTAAAGGTATTGCAAAGAAGACAGCAAGGTTTCGGAGAGGCTAATGTTGAACTTATTGATTGGACCAATTGCTAATTTAGCGGGGACATGGTTAGATGGAAAAGTTGAAAAAACTAAAGCAGAAGCTGCAACAAAAGTGGCAAGGGCTAAAGCAGAAGCTACAGTCATGGAAAGAAAAGCTACTGGCGAGATTGACTGGGATTTGGAAATGGCTAAAGGTAGTCAGTCATCGTGGAAAGATGAGTGGCTTACAATTCTGTTCAGTCTACCTCTTGTTCTTGCGTTCATACCGGGTATGGAAGAAATAGTTGCAAACGGATTTGCGCAACTCAACTCGATGCCTGAATGGTATCAATATTCCTTGGGAGTTATCGTTGCCGCTTCTTTTGGAGTACGTAGCGCAACTAAATTCTTTGGAAAGAAATAGTGTACCATATGTGGGACATGCACAACAGGACTACGGAAGAACAAGCGAGGATTAATCGTGGCAGAAATAACAATGGAAAGATTTCTAAAGTGGAAGATACTACCCCGCTTTATGATGCTGATGATGTCAGTGTCAGCATGGAGAGTAGTGGAATGGTTTATGCTTCTTCCAGACCCGACAACACAACAGTCAGCACTGGTGAGTGTAGTCACGGGGGCAATGACAGGTGCATTTGCGGTGTGGCTGGGACATGAAAAATGAAATATCGTAAAGAAGACTTTATACAGAAACTAATTGCACATGAAGGTTTACGCCTTCAAGTATATCAGGATTCACTTGGAATTGATACTATTGGTATCGGACGTAACCTAGAAGACCGTGGCATCACTAAAGAAGAACTGGAATGGATGGACATACCTAATATGGCTATTGTCCATACTGAAGGTATCACGGAAGCAGATGCTATGTATCTAGCACAGAATGACGTGCAGATTGTCGAGGAAGAACTTGTACGTGCGCACCCTTGCGTAGACAAGCTAGACAGTGTACGTCAACTTGTACTTATGGATATGGCATTCAACATGGGTGTCCCAAGACTGTGTAAGTTCGTAAAGATGTGGAATGCTATCCATGAAGGTAAATTTGATATTGCAGCAAAAGAAATGCTTGACAGCAGGTGGGCAGTTCAGGTAAAATCAAGAAGTACAAAATTAGCAAACGCAATGCACAATGGTGAGTTTTAATGGCTAGACAATTAACTGATAAGCAACAAGCACTACTCAACGTCCTGTTTGAAGAAGCAGGTGGCGATATGGTGCAAGCAAAGAAACTGGCGGGATATGCTGACACTTCTAGTACTGCAGAAATTGTTAAAGGTCTTAAAGAAGAAATACTTGAGGCGACTCAAATGTACATGGCACGTAATGCACCGAAGGCTGCGATAGCTATGACACATGCATTGTATGACCCAACTGAACTAGGCATACGTGATAAGATGTCTGCCGCTAAAGAACTGCTTGACCGTACTGGTCTGGTAAAAACTGAGAAGATGCAGGTAGAAGCATCTGGCGGTGTAATGCTTATGCCACCTAAAGCAGTTGTAGAAGATGACTAGAAGCATAGGTAAGTGGAAGCTACCACAACCAACCGACATTAAAGAAGAAAACGAATGGGTGCAGATACCTCGCATTGCTAGGACTGTACCTTTCGGTTATAAAAGAAATGATGAAGACCCCGACATTCTTGACCCAATACCAACAGAACTTGACCTGCTAGAGAAGGCTAGGTCGCACGTAAATCAGTATAGTTATCGTGAAGTAGCCAACTGGCTAAGTACCAATACAGGAAGGTACATATCTCACGTAGGTCTAAGGAAACGGTTACAGAATGAACGACAGCGTAAGAACCAAGCTAAAAGCCTCCTCAAGTGGGCAGAGTATGCGGAAACGGCAATCGCCAAAGCGAAAAGCCTCCAAGAAGAAAGAACAGGCTCCAAAGCCAACGGTTGATATACAGCCTATTGAATACGAAACACAGGCTATTGAAGAAACACAGAACGTACTATTCAAGCCTAACCCCGGCCCACAGACTGACTTTCTAGCGGCAGCGGAACGAGAAGTACTATATGGTGGTTCAGCAGGTGGTGGTAAATCCTACGCCATGCTATCAGACCCACTACGTTACATGGGGCATCCAGCGTTTAGCGGATTGCTTTTGCGACATACAACAGAAGAACTAAGAGAACTTGTATTTAAGTCGCAGGAGTTGTACCCAAAAATCTGGCCGGGTATTAAATGGTCAGAAAGAAAAATGCAGTGGACTGCACCATCTGGCGCAAGGTTGTGGATGTCATATCTTGATAGGGATGATGATGTCTTGCGTTATCAGGGTCTAGCATTTAGCTGGATAGGGTTTGACGAATTGACTCAGTGGGCCACACCCTACGCTTGGAATTACATGCGTTCACGTCTACGGTCCACTGCACCTGACTTGCCTATCTTTATGAGAGCCACAACTAACCCCGGCGGAAGAGGTCATCACTGGGTTAAGAAAATGTTCATTGACCCTTCACCGTATAATAGAGCCTTCGATGCAACAGATAGCGAAACAGGAGAGGTGCTGCGATACCCTGCAGGACACGAGAAGGCTGGAAAGTCTTTATTTAAAAGGCGGTTTATCCCAGCACGATTATCAGACAATCCTTATCTGGCAGAGTCGGGTGACTACGAAGCAATGCTACTCTCTATGCCAGAGCAGCAAAGACGCCAACTCCTTGAAGGCGATTGGGATATTAAAGAAGGTGCGGCTTTTACGGAATTTGACCGTAATATTCATGTTGTCGAGCCTTTTGATATTCCTCACAACTGGGTTAAGTTTCGCGCTTGTGACTACGGTTACGGTAGTAAGTCTGGTGTTATTTGGTTTGCTGTTGCACCTAATGAACAGCTTGTGGTATATAGAGAACTCTACGTTTCTAAAGTCCTTGCCGCAGACTTGGCAGATATGATACTTGAATTAGAGGCGGGTGATGGAACTATTAAATATGGTGTGCTGGATAGCAGTCTTTGGCATAAGCGTGGTGATACTGGACCGTCTCTTGCGGAGACTATGATTGCACGAGGATGCCGTTGGCGTCCATCAGATAGAAGCCGTGGTAGCCGTGTAGCAGGTAAAAACGAAATACACAGGCGTTTGCAGGTAGATGAATTTACAGAGGAGCCTAGACTTGTATTCTTTAATAGCTGCACAAATACAATATCGCAGTTACCAGCCATCCCGCTTGATAAGAAAAATCCAGAAGACATTGATACGAATAGTGAAGACCACTTGTATGATGCCCTAAGATATGGTATAATGTCCAGACCAAGATTTAGTATATTTGATTATGACCCTATGGGAAGACCAAGTACAGGTATGCGTGTAGCAGACAGCACATTCGGATATTAAGGAAAACACTATGGCAGAAGAAGAAATTATGATTGAAGACGATGCAATTGCACTGGAAGACACAGATGATTCTGTAGTTGTAGATGCGGATGTATCATCCATCATTCCATTTATTTACGAAAGATACCAGCGTTCAGAAGATTATCGTGAACAAGATGAAGACCGTTGGCTACGTGCCTATCGTAACTACCGTGGTCTATATGGCCCTGATGTACAGTTTACTGAGGCAGAGAAGTCTCGCGTATTTATTAAAGTAACAAAGACAAAGACGCTGGCAGCTTACGGACAGATTGTAGATGTCTTGTTTGCTAATCAGCGTTTTCCTTTATCTGTAGACCCTACTGAGTTACCAGAAGGTGTGGTAGAAGATGTTAGCTTTGACCCTAAAGAACCAGAGCAGCTACGTGGTGACACAGCACTGTCTACTAGCCCTTACGGTTTTGCTGGCGATGGCAACGACTTGGAGCCGGGTGCTACTGCACAGTCACTGCAAGAGAAGCTAGGCGTAGTACAGAACAAACTAGAGCCAGTGCAGGAGAAGCTGAAAGAAGGTCCGGGTAAGACACCTACAGCGATTACATTTAGCCCTGCTATGATTGCTGCTAAGAAGATGCAGAAGAAGATACACGACCAACTAGAAGAGTCTGGTGCGGGTAAGCATATGCGTAACTCTGCATTTGAGATGGCACTGTTTGGTACAGGTGTAATGAAAGGCCCATTTGCTACGGACAAAGAGTATCCTAATTGGGATGATGAAGGTAACTATGACCCACTGTTTAAAACAGTTCCGCAAGTACAGCATGTATCTGTTTGGAATTTTTATCCTGACCCTGATGCGAATAACATGGACGAAGCGCAGTACGTAATTGAACGACACAAGATGTCACGTTCACAACTGCGTAGTCTCAAGAAGCGTCCATACTTCCGTGGTCAAGTGATTGATGAAGTTATTGCTATTGGCGAGAATTACACAAAGAAGTATTGGGAAGATGACCTGTCTGACTATGCACCTGAATCATCTATTGAACGCTTTGAAGTTCTTGAGTATTGGGGCATGGTTGATGTCGAAATGCTTGAAGAGCAAGAGATTACTATTCCAGACGAGTTGCAAGACTTTGATGAATTGCAAGCAAACGTGTGGATATGTAATGGCAAACTTATTCGTATGGTACTAAATCCATTCAAGCCTAGCAAGATTCCATATCATGCTGCGCCATACGAACTGAACCCATACTCATTCTTTGGAGTGGGTATTGCAGAAAACATGGACGACACACAAACTCTTATGAATGGGTTTATGCGTATGGCTGTCGATAACGCTGTCCTATCGGGTAACTTGATTATGGAACTAGATGAAACTAATCTAGTGCCGGGTCAGGACTTGTCACTATATCCGGGCAAGGTATTCCGTAGGCAAGGCGGTGCGCCGGGCCAAGCTATCTTTGGAACCAAGTTTCCAAATGTATCATCAGAGAATATGATGCTGTTTGACAAAGCACGTCAGTTATCAGACGAAAGCACAGGTATGCCTAGCTTTGCCCACGGGCAAACAGGAGTATCCGGCGTAGGCCGTACTGCATCCGGCATATCAATGCTTATGGGTGCCGCACAGGGCGGTATCAAGACGGTAGTGAAGAATGTGGATGATTACCTTCTACGACCACTAGGCGAAGGTTTCTTCCGCTTTAATATGCAGTTTGACTTTGACCCCGAAATCAAAGGCGACCTAGAAGTTAAAGCACGTGGAACTGAAAGTCTCATGGCTAATGAAGTACGTAGCCAGCGTTTGATGCAGTTCCTGCAAGTGGCAAGTAATCCTGCCCTTGCACCTTTTGCTAAGTTCCAGTATGTAATCCGTGAGATTGCTACCTCACTGGACTTAGACCCCGACAAAGTAACCAACAATATGGATGAAGCTGCTCTGCAAGCAGAGATTATGAAAGGCTTCCAAGCCCCTGCCACACCAGAAGGTGCAGCACCAGCGGGTGCAAACCCAATGGACCCAACTGGCGCAGGTGGTGGTAATATAGGCACAGGACAAGTACCTGTACCGGGTGAACAAGGATTTAGTGCAAATGGACAAGAAGCAAATACTCAGCAACCTCAAGCCGCTGGTGGGCAACAACCGCCAATGGGAAGCGTTCAATAATTATTTAGATGATGCAATCGCGGGGCATCACAAAGTAATGGAACAATCAACAGATGTTATTGCGCTACACAGACAGCAAGGTGCAATAACCGTATTGCGTAAACTAAAACAACTTAGGGATGAAATCAATGGCTCTGAATAAACAAATGGAACTTTTCGATGAAGGCGGTCTTCTACAAGAAGGCGGCAGTGTTGATGAAGAGTCTGGTAATGACGTACCTGTAGGCTCACTCAAAGAAGAAGTTCGTGACGATATTCCTGCACAACTAAGTGAAGGTGAGTTTGTTATGCCAGCCGATGTAGTTAGATTTCATGGCCTAGATAAAATGATGGCACTACGTGATGAAGCAAAGATGGGTCTTCAACGCATGGACGATATGGGTCAAATGGGTAATTCAGAAGAAGCTGTTATTCCTGATGGCATTCCTTTTAATATGGATGACCTTGAAATAGAAGATGAGCCTATGGAAATGCAGGTAGGTGGTTTTGTTCAACCGCAAACAGGTATGCAATATACCGCACCTTCTTTTCTTGCGGGATATGGGCAAACTCCAACTCAACCTTTTCAACCGCAACAACCTGTATATGGTCAAGGTGCTGTAGGCGGTTATCAACCTACTTTTATGCAGGGTGCGCAGCCACAGCAGCCAGCTTTTCAAGCACCTACCTTCGGTACTTTGATGCCTAAGTATGTAACATATATAAATGAACAAACAAAGGCAGAAATACAGGTTCCTGTAGACGAAGCAGGTAATCCACTTATCCCTGTTGCTGCTGGGTTTGTACTTAAGTCAAGCATAAAGGAAGAAGAAAAGAAACCCGAAGAAACACCAACTGTAGTTCCAACAACAGTAGGGACTGCACAAGTTACCGATTCACGCGATGCTGACCACGTTAAATCAGAAGAAGAAAAGTTTGGTCCGGGCGGTGGTAGATTAGGTATTGGCGGTACTGTTTACGGTGTATCTTTTGCTGATATGGGTACACTACCGGGTGTGCTTGGTTCGGCACAAGGTGCATTTGGACTAGCAACTGGTGAGCCTCTACCTGCAGGTGCTACAGTCACTATGCAAACTCCTACTATAAATCAAGAGACAGGGGCTGATGGTCCACCTGATATATTTACACTAACTTCTGGTCAATATAATTCACTTAAAGATACTATTAAAACTGCTAAAGGCGGTGCCAATAGTAAAGAAGTAAAAGATATGTTAGAAGGTTTTAAGTCTAAGGGCAGAGCAAGACATGCTGTAGATGTACAAATTAAAAATATGCGTTCCTTTACCGATAGTGAAGAAATGAAAAATGCTCTATCTTCCTACAAAGATAACATGGAAAAACAAATTGAAATAGGTAATGTGAAAGAAGACGGTAGCATTATTAACCCATTTGAAATGGCAGGTGCTAGAGGCGGTGGCGGTGGTAGCCAGTTGTTCCAAGAAACATCCGGAGACCAAACATCACAAGCTGCAACATCCGATGATGGGTTTTCTAGCGGCTTTTCATCTCAAGATATACAAGATGATTACGGATATGGCAGTGACTTTGGTTTTAACCAAGGTGGCCTAGCCGCTAAACCTAAACCAAAGAAAACTAAGAAGATGAAGAAGGGTGGACTAGCTTCTAAAAAATAATCCACAATATGTTGGCTACTCATCCCCCATCCCCGACAGGTTGGCTACGGTGGCCCCAACAAGGAGAATAGCATGAACGATACAATCATGGCAGAAGAAATGCAGTCAACACCAAAGGCAGCATTTGTGAATAAACCTTACACGCAAGAAGAACGAGTAAAGCGTGACGAGGAAGAACTAGAAGAACTGATGAAGGCACGTGAAGGTGCAGAAGAAAAGGTAGAGGAAGAAGAAGCTGAACCTACTAACGCAGAAGAGAAAACATTCAAGAAGCGTTATTCTGACCTACGCCGACATCAACAGAAACAGGCAGAAGAATTTAAGACTGAACTAGCTGCGCTTAAAAGTCAACTGGAAAGTGCTACTAAGAAAGAAATGAAGTTGCCCAAGTCCGATGAGGACATTGAACAGTGGGCAGCAGACTATCCTGATGTAGCAGCTATCGTTGAAACAATTGCAATGAAGAAGGCACGTGAGCAATCAACTGCTCTTGAAGAACGCTTGAAAGCAATTGATGAGATGCATAACTCAGCTACGAAAGAAAAGGCAGAAGCAGCACTAATGCAGATGCATCCAGATTTCGGTGAGATTCGTGACAGTGATGACTTCCACGAGTGGGCCGATGAACAACCTAAGTGGGTACAGGACGCACTGTACGAGAATGATAATGACGCACGTTCAGCAGCAAGAGCAATTGACCTCTACAAAGCAGATAGAGGTATTGGCAAAGAAACTAAGAGCAAGAGCAATAAGGGTGCAGCAGAGGCAGTTTCGGCGAAAGATAAACGAAGCAAGCCGCAGACTAATGAAGCGTCTACGTACCTTAAAGAATCAGACGTAGATAAAATGTCAGCACATGAATACGAAAAGCGTTCAGATGAAATCATGGATGCAATCCGTAGTGGCAAATTTATCTACGATTTATCTGGCTCTGCACGATAAAAAGAGTTGACAAGTAGTTATTTATAAGTATAACTATAGTCATGTATGATGTAAACAGGTTAGCTACTTGTTTACATTGTCAATCCGCAAACGACAAAAATCTTCAAGATTACCTGAATAACATGGCCTATTGAGTACATTAGTTGCAACTCTTGTACAAAATACACCCTACGTTAGACAGCCTCTGCCAAGAATTGTATTGTTTGCATCTGTAAAATCCAAAACAATAGGAGATGGATTATGGCTTTCCCAAGCGCACCGGGTTATAATAACTTGCCGAATGGCAATTTTAGCCCCGTAATTTACTCCAAACAGGTGCAGCTTGCATTCCGCAAGGCCGCTGTTTGTGACGCAATTACGAATAACGACTACTTTGGTGAAATCGCAAACTTTGGTGATTCAGTTAAAATCATCAAGGAACCCGAAATCACTGTTAAGGCATACGAGCGTGGTACTACAATCACACCGCAAGACCTTGACGATGAAGACTTCACACTGACCGTTGACAAAGCAAACTACTTTGCATTTAAAGTTGACGACATTGAAGAAGCACATTCGCACGTTAACTTTGAGTCTCTCTCAAGCAACCGTGCAGCATACCGCCTAGCCGACCAGTTTGACCAAGATGTTCTTGGCTACCTGTCAGGCTACAAGCAGTCTGCAATCAGTGGCACACCTGACACTGTTAACACTACTGTTAACGGTACTAAGTCAGTTGCAACTGCTGGTTCTGATGAACTGCTGGCAAGCATGAAGCTGAACGCATCCGACTTCAATAACGGTAACGCCGCTAACTGTGTCGGTCTAAAGCCTCGCGCATCAGAAGCTGTTCCTACAACTGCTGGTGTAGCTAACCCACTTACCGTGATTGCACGTATGGCACGTCAACTTGACCTGCAAAACGTAGACTCTCAGGGACGTTGGTTGGTTGTTGACCCAGTGTTTGTTGAACTGCTGAAAGACGAAGACTCACGTCTGTTTGATTCAGACTTTGGTGGTTCTGGTCTGCAGAATGGTTTGATTCTGAATAACCTGCATGGCTTTAAAGTCCATGTCTCTAACAACCTGCCTAAAGTTGGTACTGGTCCTTCTACTACTGGTGGAACCAACGCCAATAACTTTGGTGTGATTGTTGGTGGTCATTCATCTGCCGTTGCTACTGCTGACCAAATCAACAAGACTGAGACTTACCGCGACCCGGACAGCTTCGCTGATATTGTCCGTGGTATGCATCTGTATGGCCGCAAGATTCTCCGTCCAGAGGCTCTTGTTAACGCCAAATACTGCTTGGTATAAGGAGAATAGATTATGGCACTAGGTGATAACACTCTCCAAGCCGCACGTGGCAACTCGCAGCGTGGGCGTAATCCATACATGGTTCAGACCACATTTGACTTTGCAACAGCACTGTCTGACAAAGGTGGCGCACTTGCCGCTGGCGATGTCATTCCAGTAATTGCTGTTAAAAAAGGCATGATGGTGATGAATGCAGGTATTGAAGTTGATACTGCCTCTGACGGTTCTACTCTTACTGTAGACCTTGGCATGATTGCAGCCGAAGATTTCGTTGATGGTTTTGACGGAACTTCTGCAGCAGGTGTTGTAGCACAGAACCCAGCAGCCTATTCTCCACGGATGGCTGTTGCTGATGACAACATCGACCTCAAACTTGTTACCCTGTCAGGTGGCGCAGTTACTACGGGTAAACTCCGTATCTGGGCTGTCATCATGGATTGCAATGATGAAGGTGACTTGACTGCTCAAGAAGTAGCACGTGACGTTATCTAACTAACACAGTATTGGGGCAGGGCAACTTGCCCCTTTACTTCCATTTTATTATAAGGATGCACAATGGCATACACTTACCTAGACATTACTAATGAAGTCATTGCACGTATGAATGAGGTTGCGCTTACGTCAGCTAACTTTGGTTCTGCACGTGGCTTTCAGGTTCAGTGTAAGAATGCAGTCAATGATGCTATCAACTATGTCAATCAGCGAGAGTTTGGTTGGCCTTTTACACATTCAACACAGACACAAACATTAGTAGCTGGGCAAACACGCTACACTATTCCTGCTGATACACAGTCCGTAGACTATGATACATTCAGAATCAGCAAGGACGATACTTTGGGTGTGTCAGGAATTACTTTACGTATTTTAGACTACAAAGAATATACACAAAAATATATTGACCAAGAAACTACATCAGATGTAGGCGCAGTTCCTATCTATGTATTTCGTACACCGGATAATAACTATGGCTTATATCCATACCCAGATAAAGCCTATGAACTAAAATATGAATACTTCCAAAAGCCTACAGCTTTGTCTGCGCATAGTGATGTGCCTACCATCCCAGAGCAGTTCAGACAAGTAATTGTAGATGGTGCAACTGCATACGCATATCAGTATCGTGGTGAAGCACAACAGTATGGAATTAACTTTGCACGTTTTGAGGACGGTATTAAACAAATGCAAACTATTCTTCTCAATCGTGCTGACTACGTTAGGTCTACATATATTCCCTACTCACAAAGGTATGGTGCTGGCGCGGGTGGATTTTAGAGGTTTTAAATGGCAGATGAATCTGGCCTTAATCCTTTTGTGTTTGCATGTCAAGGTGGTCTAGTTCTCGACCAATCAACCTTTGCAATGCAGCCGGGGATGGCACTTGAACTAGAAAACTTTGAACCTGCCACTACTGGTGGGTACAGACGTATCTCAGGTTATAACAAGTGGAACTCTAATATTGTTCCGCAAGACCAATCTGCCAGTGAGTCTGTACTTATGTCGGCATACTTCAAGGGTAGTATCCTAGCCGCACGTGGACGTAAGATACACAAGGCTGCGGCAGGTAGTGGTTCTTGGACTGAGATAGACTCAGGTAGAACAGGTGCAGGTCGCTATACGTTCTTTAGATACAATCTAGCGGGTACAGATAATATTGTATGGGCTGACGGTGCTAATCACGCATCTAAGTATGATAATACTACAGTAACAGACATTAATGCTACAGGCGCACCTGCAAACCCTAAGTTTGTAACCGGATTCAAGAACGCACTATTCTTTGCTGGTATGTCTTCTACTCCACAGGAGTTAGTGTTTACTGCACCTTACACAGATACAGATTTTTCTCCTGTTAACGGTGCTGGTTCTATTAGAGTAGATAGTGATATTACAGGACTGTTTCCGTTTCGTGATGCACTATATATCTTCTGTGAAGAACGTATCTTTAAGCTGGTTGGAAATACCATTGCAGACTTTGTACTGCAACCTGTAACAAGAGAGATTGGTTGCCTCAACGGATTTACCATCCAAGAATTTGCAGGTGATATTATTTTCTTAGGTCCAGATGGACTGCGTACTGTTGCTGGTACAGAGAGAATTGGTGACGTAGAACTTGGTACAATCAGTCGCGCAGTGCAAGAACGCTTTGAAGGACTGTCTGACGTAGATGAATTTGACAGTGTAATTATCCCAGATAAAACACAGTATCGCATCTTCTTTAGTAATAATGCTACGCCGCGTTCTACCACTACTGGTGTTATCTGTGTACGTAAAGGTGATAGCTACGAGTTTGCAGATATTAAAGGTATCAGGCCAAGTAGCACAGACAACATTGTAGTAGCAGGTGACACTATTGTAGTACACGGAGACTTTGATGGTTACGTGTATCGGCAAGAACAAGGCGATGACTTTGATGGTAACGTAGTAACAGGTAAGTATCGTTCTCCTGATTTGACTATGGGAGATGCAGGAC
>Ga0209645_1001224_pt1 | contig 12949 bp, 14 predicted proteins | sample ETNvirenome_6_30_FD_184070 | JGI IMG/M metagenome (GOLD analysis project Ga0209645, IMG submission 184070) | Marine viral communities from the Pacific Ocean - ETNP_6_30 (SPAdes) (version 2) | ecosystem: Environmental > Aquatic > Marine > Oceanic | place: Pacific Ocean | collected 2013-06-19
ATTATGCATCAAATACAAAAGTTTCTGTAGCAGGAACTACTGGAGCATATACATTAGCAAGAGCAAGTTTAAGTAGTAATACAACATATTATATAACAGCGTATGCTGTAAATGCATTAGGCGAAAGACAAGGATCTACAGTATCTCAAGCAACTTCTGTTTCATTAACATCATTTACTGCTAACTTTGATGAAGCTGGAGCTCCTTTTAGCTCTGTTTCTAATGCTTGTAACGCAGAAGAACCAACTCTCCAAACACTTTATCATAATGGTTCTGGAACATTTCCTACAACTGGAGATGACGTTTATACAAATTCAGGAGGAACTACTGCAGTAGGCAATGGATATATTAAATGGGGATCGGGAAGATCAACTCAAGTTGGCGAAGTAGAAAATGGTGAAATTGTTTCACTTAGTATTTGCGGATGATGAAATCTCCTCATATAGAATACTTAAATAATAAAGTTTATTTTATGAAAGATAATAGGCTATTAGATTCTAAAGCTAGACCTATTATGATGGGTTGGGAAGATCCTATTATGAAAGATGCTGCATCGTTAATATGTCATAATAAAGGAAGAATACTTAATGTAGGATTTGGATTGGGACTTATAGACACCTACATTCAGTCCCATCAAGTACAAGAACATTGGATTATAGAAGCACATTCAGATGTACAAAATAAAATGAAAAAAGATGGGTGGAATAAAAAACTTAATGTCACATGTTTATTTGATAAATGGCAAAATATATTAGATATCTTACCTAAATTTGATGGTATCTATTTTGATACTTGGAAAGAGTCGTTAGATTCATTTCATGAAATAGTACCTAATATATTAAAGTCTGGCGGTAAATATACATATTGGTCACCTAACGATCTAGAAGTTCATTCTGTATTTAAAACTAATGAATATATAATAGAAGATGGCACTACAAAACTAGATTATATATCATCAAATCAAAAATACTATGATACTTCTAAATATTTATTTAACTATAAAATAATAACTAGAAAGTAAAATTAATTAATGAAATATTATCAAGGAATATTTATATAAAATGAATAATGTAACAGTATTATTTCCCGGTGGCTTTAAGCCTATTACAGGAGCTCATATGGCTCTTGCGCAACGATACGCACAAAATCCTAGCGTTAACAAAGTTATTATGTTGATAGGTCCAAAAGAAAGAGATGGCATAACAAGAGATAAAAGTATTAAAATGTTTAATTTGTTAAATAGAAATAACAATATTGAAATACAACCAACAAATTTTAATTCTCCTATAATGGCAGCATATGAATATCTATTTGAATTACCAGAAGATACTAAAGGACAATATGCATTAGCTGCATCTGAAAAAGACGATGATTATGTTCGTGTAAAATCATTTTTACCAAATATAGACAAATATAAAACTATAGGAGATCGTAACGGAAGAAAAATACCAGCTGGCGTAGATGCTATAGAATTAACTGTTTCTGTAGATCCATTAAAATATGAAGACGGTAAACCAATATCTGCTTCTGCAGTAAGAGCATCACTAAATGCAGATGCCTATAGTAAATTTAAAGCAAGTTATCCTGGATATGATGAATCTATTGTAAAAAATATTTGGCAAATGTTAGGAGGAGCTCCAACATATGGTGATGTAATGGGTATGAAAGAATGGTTATTAAAAGAATTAGAAAATGACGCATCTGATTTAGAAGAACAAATGGGTGCTGGATATATGACTCATAAAGGATCTATTGCCCATGCTAAAAAAATTAAAAAACTAAAAAAATTCTTAGATAAATCAAACGATCGTGGGTTTGTATATGATTTTGATAAATATCCAAAAACAGTATTTGGTACTCCATATATAAACGAAGGCGGATTAGCTGGACATATGGCACATCCATTTGATAAAAATAAATCACAATCATTGACATTTGCAGATATGAAAGAAATGATTGCTCGTGGATTACAAGGAAGATTAGATATAGAAAATGCAGTAACAGAAAAAACAGATGGACAAAATATCTTTATGACTGTTAAAGACGGACAAGTTAAGTTTGCTAGAAATAAAACAGAAAGAACAAATCCATTATCAGTAAAAGAATTACAAGCAAAGTTTGCAGGAAGAGGTCCTATATCAGATGCATTTGGAGAAGCTGGAAATGACTTAGCATCTGCATTTTCAAAAATAAGTACAGAAAAATTAACTAGTATTTTTCAAAACGGAAAAGTATTTGCAAACATGGAAATTATATATCCAGCTACAAAAAATGTTATACCTTATGAAATAGCAGTACTTCAATTTCATAATTTAGTTGAATATGATGAAAATGGAAATGTTGTACAAACAGATATGTCTGGAGGAAATATTGTACAAAGAGCAATTCAAGATGCAAATGCACATATGCAAAATACATTTAATTTAATACCTCCTCAAAAAATTAAAGTAGGAGCCGTAGAAGATTTTCAAGATTATCAAGACGCATTGTTTAATGAATTAGATCAATTGCGTGATAAATTTAAACTCAAAGATACAGATTATTTGTCTGATTATCATAGAGCATGGTGGAAAAATGTTATACGAGAACAAGCAATTAAATTCAAGTATGATATATCAGAAGAATTATTAGATCAATTAGTTAATAGATGGTCATTTAATGATAAATCAAATACAATTGTTAAAATTAAAAAACAAATTGATAACGAAGAATTTTTAAATTGGGTAACTAATTTTGATAAGAAAGATTTCAAACAATATCAAAAACAAAATTTACAACCATTTGAATCTATATTTTTAAAACTAGGAGCAGAAATAATGAAAAATGCTTCTAATTTTTTAGCAGCTAATCCTGCAAAAGCAGTACAAGCTATTAGAAAAGATATAGCACAAGTTATACGTGATCTAAGATCTACAGGCGATATATCAAAAATGGCATTATTAAAAACACAATTAGATAGAATAAAACGATTAGGTGGATTTGAAAAAATTGTACCTGTTGAAGGTATAGTTTTTACATATGGAGGAAGCACATATAAATTAACTGGGGCGTTTGCTCCTATAAATCAGATATTAGGAACATTAAAGTATTCTAGATGATATTTATATAAAAATAATAACAGGACATATTATGGCTAAATATAAGCAACCAAAAAACGAAAAGCATAAAGCAAGAAAAGATTTAAAAGATTATACGGGAGAAGGCACAAATGATTGCCAATGGGATGCACATGGCGAAGTATTACCAGGCCCAAGAAAAGATGACAAATTTCCAAACAAAGATGCAAAGATATATAAACATGTTGCAAATCACAAAACAAGTGGAGATGGTCCAAATATGGTTGTTGATCTAAAAGATTCTGACAGAATATATCCTATTAAATCAATGCAAGACGGCGATCCTAAAATGAGAGACCATGCTAAAAAAACATTTGAAAAAAATATTGAAGATGATGCTAAAGAGTTTATTGAAACTCTAGCTAAAAGAGATGGCGGTTATACTTCACAAATTAAAAAATTAACTAAAGAACAAAAAGAAAAATTAGTTAGAGAAGTTGTTAGAAGAAAAGTTTTACAATTTTTATCAGAACAAGAAGATAAAGAAAAAGAAACTACAGACGCTACAGACGCTACAGGCGAACCAGCTGAAACACCTGCAGAACCAGAGGCTGCTCCTGCAACACCAGCAGATCCACCTACACCAACAACAACAGAACCAATAGCTCCTGCAACACCAGCCGAGCCAGAACCAGAAGCAGAACCAGAAGCAAAATCAGAGCCAGAACCAGAAGCAGAACCAGAAACAAAAGAAGACGATCCTGACGGAGACGGACAACCAGGAGATGCTAGAATATCAAATTTTGTAAAAGCACTTGAACAAAAACCAAATATTGTTCAACAAATGAAAACTATTATGTCTGTAATAAATAAAATAACATCAGACGATGATAAGAAAAGAAAAATTGGAAAATTAATGTTACTGAAACGAGCAATTGATAGAGCAGTTGCTCAAATAAACTAAATTTTATTATGTCAAAAAAGTTACAAAATATAAAAGCTGTCAAGCAAATGCTTGATGGTACCCATAAATTTCAAACAAAAAAATCAATTGGATTTACTGATGCTAAACAAAAAGCAAAACAGAATCAACGAAGAGAAGTAGGAGATATATGGGAAGAAAAAATTGGAAACACCATTTATACAATAGAACAAATGGATGGATTCCGTGTTAAAAAGCCAAAAAATTCAGTTTCTTCAGAAATTCGTGAATATTTAAATTCATATCCAAATTGTCGTAAAGAATGTTGTAAAACTTCTTTTAATCATTTAGATAAAAAAATGCAACGTATACATGGAATGTGTTATGATTGTGTTATAGAGATGGAGCACAAATTACGTATATCTGGAGAATATGAAGAATATGAAAAAAATAAAATTCGTGAAAATAAAAAAGCTTGGTTAAAACAAGCAGAACAAGATGTACAAGCTCTAAAACAAGCATTTACAGAATCTCATCAATATGTAACTAATGCAGATGGTGTATTAGAAACATGGGAGGCTCAAATGACAAAAGAAGAATTTAACGAAAAAGTTGAAAAAGAATTTGAAAAATTTAAAAAAGACTTTTTAAAAACAATAGAAAAGGAAAACAATGATTAAAAAATATTGGAAATTAATACTAGGAATTATAACAGGAATTTTTGGTATATTATTTATATTTGGTAAGAAATCAAATAATAAAAAAGCTGAAGAAGCAAAAAAGAAGATTGACAATAATAATAAAAATATAAATAAATTAGATGGTCAAATTGAAGAAGTAAAAAAACAAAAAGTAGTTGTTAAAAAGAAAGCTGCTACTACTAAAAAGAAAGTAGCACAATCAAAACAAGCAAAAAAACAACCAATGCCTAAAAAAGTAGTTAAATCAAAAGAAGAAGCAGTAAAGTCTGCAGCTGCAAATATTAGAAGAAGAACTAGGAAATGAAAAAATTTTTTATTATATTATTTATATGGCCAATGTTTATATTTGGACAAATGCCTGATACGTGTTTTACGAGTGAAGAAATAATAGATATTTCTGAAACATTAGATTCTTTATATTATTTAGATTCTGTTAATAATGAAATAATTTCACAACAAGAAACATTAATATCTGAATTAGAAACAATTGTACAATTAGACTCTATTCAATTATTATATACAAATAAAAAAGTAGAATTATTAAATGATAATATCAACTTATATATAAAGCGTGAAAAACATTTAAGACCCAAATGGTATGATAATAAAATTATCTGGTTTGGTTCTGGAATATTAACTACGCTGTTAACAGGAAAAATGATCGTTGAATCAGTTCAATGAGTAATACAAAAAATATAAAAGAAATTGTTAAAGAACAATATGTAAAGTGTGCAAATGATCCTGTATACTTTATGAAACAATTTTGTTATATTCAACATCCAATTCGTGGAAAAATAAAATTTAATTTATTTCCATTTCAAGAAGAATCATTAGCTACATTACAAAATAATCGTTATAATGTTATATTAAAATCAAGACAATTAGGTATATCAACGTTATCAGCTGGATATGCTTTATGGTCAATGTTATTCAATGAAGACTTCAACGTTTTAGTTATTGCAACTACACAAGATGTAGCTAAAAATTTGGTAAGCAAAGTTCAAATAATGAATGAAAATTTACCAAGTTGGTTGAAAATACAAATTGTAACTAATAATAAATTATCATTAAAATTTGCAAATGGATCAGAAATAAAAGCAATTTCAAGTGCGTCTACTGGAGCACGTTCAGAAGCATTATCATTATTAATAGTTGACGAAGCTGCATTTATTAGAAACATTGAAGAAATTTGGGTAGCATCTCAAGCAACATTATCTACTGGTGGAGGCGCAATTGTACTTTCAACACCAAATGGAATTGGTAACTGGTTTCATCAAACATGGGTCGACGCAGAAACTGGAGTTAATGGATTTGAAACTATAAAATTAAAATGGGACTTACATCCAGAACGTGATCAATCTTGGCGAGAAGAACAAACAAGATTATTAGGAGAAAGAGGAGCTGCTCAAGAGTGTGATTGTGATTTTATATCTTCAGGGCATACTGTTGTAGATGGATTAATATTACAAAGATATGAAGGAAAATGTGAAGAGCCAATTGAAAAACGTGGTTTTGATAATGGATATTGGATATGGGAATATCCAGATTATACAAAAGATTATATAGTAGTTGCTGACGTTGCTAGAGGTGATGGGGCAGATTGGTCTACATTTCATGTTATTGACGTAGAGACAATAAAACAAGTTGCAGAGTATAAAGGTAAATTACCTCCGAAAGATTTTGGTAATATGTTAGTAACTGTTGCAACAGAATGGAATAATGCGTTATTAGCTATTGAAAATGCAAATATTGGATGGGCAGCAGTACAACCAGCATTAGATAGAAATTATGAAAATTTATTTTATACATATAAAGATGATGGATATGTTGATTTAGAAGTACAACTATTAAAAGGATATGATATCAAAGACAAAACAAAAATGGTACCTGGAGTTTCAACTACATCAAGAACAAGACCATTAATGATATCAGCTTTAGAAATGTATATGCGAGAAGGAACTCCAATTATAAAATCAAAAAGATTAATACAAGAAATGTTTGTATTTGTTTGGCTAAATGGCAAAGCACAAGCTCAAATTGGATATAATGATGATTTAGTAATGGCTTATGCAATCGGATTATGGTTACGTGATACAAGTTTAAAACTTCGACAACATGGAATTGACTTAAATAAACGAGCATTATCAAAAGTACAAAAAACAGATACTACAATTTATACAGGTAACAATGACAGACCAAATGATGCATGGAAATGGAATAATGGTGCAAATGATGAAAATTTAACATGGCTTCTGTAGTTAGTTATATTTATAATAAATAAAAAGAAAAATATATGGCGTCTTTAAGAAAACGTTTACAAAATTTATTTTCTACTAATGTTGTAGTTAGAAAATTTGGAAAAGATCGACTTAAAATAGTTGATACCAATAGACTACAATCTACTGGTAATTTATCTCAAACAAGATTAGCAGATAGATATAGTAGATTACATGGATCTAGAAAGCATAGTCAAGGATCATATGGAGGATATGATTCAAATTATTATGCACAACAAAATCGTATGATGTTATATACAGATTACGAAATGATGGATAAAGATCCTATTATTTCTTCTGCATTAGATATATATTCTGATGAATCTACATTAGCTGATCAATTTGGAGAAATATTAACAATAAAAGCAAATAAAACTCAAATACAAAAAATATTACATAATTTATACTATGACATACTTAATATTGATTTTAATATGTGGCCATGGATTAGAAATTTATGTAAATATGGAGATTTTTATCTTAAATTAGATATCGCAGATGGATTAGGTATTTTGAATGCAAGACCATTTTCAGTTTATGAAATTGAACGTTTAGAAGAATTTGACGAAGAAAAAGGCGAATATGAAATAAAATTTAGACATTCTTTTTCTGAATTACAAGAATATGATGTTTTTGAAATAGCTCATTTTAGAATGATATCTGATTCTAATTTTTTACCATATGGTAGATCTATGTTAGAAGGTGCTAGACAAGAATTCCAAAAATTAATGATGCTGGAAGATGCAATGTTAATTCATAGAATAATGCGTGCTCCAGAAAAACGTATTTTTAAAATTGATATTGGTAATATACCACCTAATGAAGTTGATTCATTTATGGAACAAATTATCAATAAAATGAAAAAAATACCATATGTAGATAAACAAACTGGTAACTATAATTTAAAATTTAATTTAAATAACATGTTAGAAGATTATTATCTTCCTGTTAGAGGTGGTAATAGTCAAACAACTATTGATACATTACCTGGAATGACATTTACTGGTATTGATGATATTGAATATGTTAAAAACAAAATGATGGCAGCTTTAAAAATACCTAAACCATTTTTAGGATATGACGAAGGAGTTGAAGGAAAAACAACATTAGCTTCAATGGATATTAGATTTGCTAGAACAATAGAAAGAATACAAAAGATAGTTGTTTCAGAACTTGTTAAAATAGGTATTATACATTTATATTCACAAGGATATGAAGGAGAAGATTTAATAGGATTTGAATTAGAATTAACAGCTCCATCAATTATATATGATCAACAAAAAGTTGCATTAATGAATGAAAAAATTCAATTAGCAACCGCAATGAAAGATTCAAAATTAGTTTCAGATAAATACATATATGAATACATATTTAATATGTCTGAAGATCAATGGCTCGAAGAAAGAAATAATGTCGTTGAGGATCTTAAATTAAGATTTAGACAAAATCAAATTGAGCAAGAAGGAAATGATCCAACGTTAACCGGAGTATCATATGGTACCCCACATGATTTAGCTTCAATACATATGAGTCATGATGACGTAATGGATAAAGATACTGGAGGTAGACCACCTGAAGGAATAAAATATGGTCAACATCGAAATGAATTTGGATGGGATCCGACTGGTGCAAAAACTATGAAAGGAGTTATGAATGGTCCTGATACAACATTCCAACCAGATACAAGAATTAAAGGTAAAACAACAAAAGCAACTGCGATGGAAAATGCCAATATAATTAAAAAGATGTCGACAAAAAAACCAAAAATATTGAAAGAAGATGATACAAATACAAATATATCTTCTTCATTATTAGATGAAAACAATATTTTATAAATTTAGACATATTTATATGAAAAGGACTATGTATTGAAAAAATGAAAAATTTAAAACATTCTAAATATAAGAATACAGCAATACTTTTTGAGATATTAGTTAGAAAATTAACTTCTGAATCATTAACCTCTGATAAATCAGTAACAATAAATATTATTAAAAAATATTTTGGCAAAAATACTGAGTTATCTAAAGAATTGCAATTATATAATTCTTTAATAAAAGAGCAAATAGATTCAGAAGCAAAAGCATTAGAATTTGTACGTACATGTAAAACTGCACATACACAATTAAATAAATCTGTATTAAAAAGACAACGATATAATTTAGTAAAAGAAATTTCAGAAAATTTTGATTTTAATAAAATATCAAAAATACGAATAAATAATTATAAAACATTAGCTTCTGTATATAAAATATTTGAATACGCTGAAGCTGATAATCCAAAACAATTATTTGAGTGTAAAAATGAAATTGTTAGTCATATGTTAATAAAAGAAGTTAGTGAAAAACCAAATGTAGACAAACTAATGGATGTATATAAAAATCAATCTACTGATACAAGATTATTGGCATATAAATTAATGATTGATAAATTTAATAAAAAATATTCTGGTTTAAATGAAAATCAAAAAAACTTATTAAACAAATATATTACACACGTAAATGATACAGAAAGATTAAAACAATATTTTGGTAAAGTTATTCCTTCAATTAAAAAACAATTGAAAGAGCAAGTAACAAAAACAACTGATAAAGCTACAAAAATAAAAGTAGATAATTTATCAAAAATGTTATGTAATATTGAGACTATTAAATTGGTTAAAGAATCTCATGTTTTAACTTTATTAAGATATTATGATTTAATTACAGAATTAAAAAAGGCAAATACATGAAATCATTTTTAAAAGAAATAGAATCAAAGTTCAAAGAAATACAAGAACAAGATAAAGACGGCGACGGCGACAAAGATTTTGCAGATGTAATGATGTCTAGAATGAAAGCATCTGGTATGTCAGACGACGAAGCAAAAGAAAAAAGTAAAAAATATAATGAGGAAGCTAAGCCTGACTTTTTAGATTTAGATGATGATGGTGATAAAGAAGAGCCAATGAAACAAGCTGCTAAACAAGCTAACGAAGATTTTAAAACATCTGATCCAGCAATTGCAGCTAAATTAAAAAAAGCACATCCAGATATTGATGTTGAATTAATAGCAGATGATTTAGAAGAAATGAGTACTACTGCTGGAGTACCTGGATATCAAACGCCATTTGCCTTTTCAACAAAAGCACAAGCTAAAAAGAAAAAGAAAATGAAATATGAATCAGTACAAAAAGCGTTAGACAAAAAATATGCAGAACTTATTGAATCATATTCCAAATTTGCAACGGGTAATCCAAAATCTACTCCTTCTCAAACAGTTAATGGTACTATAAAAGAAGTAGCAAAAAAATTACAAGAGATAGAACAATTAGTTAGATATACATCTAGATTAAAAACAGAATCAGGAATAGCTGGATCAACGTATGGTAAATCTACTAAAACCGCATTACATAAAATATCTGAAAGATTATTAAAAATTTCAGAAAGAGTACGAAGTTTAGGAGAATAATATGAGTAAGGCTTTATTAGTAGAATATATGCCATTTAAGCCAATTGGTACTGTAAACGAACAAATGGCAAAAGAATTTGGTATTCCTGGCGGATTAATTGTCCAAGGAGTATTACAAAGAGCAGGAGCAAAAAATCAAAACGGTAGAGTATATCCTAAACATATATTAGATCGTGAAGCTAAAAAATACCAAAAAGATTATATAGATCAAAATAGAGCATTAGGTGAACTTGATCATCCAGAATCATCTGTTGTTAATTTAAATAATGTTTCACATAACGTTTTAAAAATGTGGTGGGACGGAGATGATTTATGCGGAGCTGTACAAGTATTAGATACCCCAGCTGGTAAAATATTGAAATCATTATTTGGTGCAGGTATAACATTGGGTATATCTAGTAGAGGTCTAGGTAGCGTAAAAGAATTATATAAAGAATCAGCTGTAGAAGTACAAGAAGATTTTGAATTAATATGTTTTGATTTTGTTTCAAATCCATCTACCCATGGAGCATTTTTAAGACCAACAAAAATGAATGAATCTGTAAATAAAATTAAAACAAATAAATATATTAAAGTAAATGAAATAATAACATCGATATTATGCGATGATGGAAAATGTAGGATTTAATTATGAATATACACGAATTATTAGAAGCACTTGAAAGAGAGCCAGTACAACTTACTAAAGAACAAAAACGTGATTTTGTCGAAGCTGTTAAAGGATATTCACAATTAGGAGAGTCTGTATATGGTAAAGGTAATTTACAAGAATTATGTGAACGTGTAAAATATATGGTAGAAATGGCACAAGAAGTAACATTAGCAGAAGGAGATTGGTTTGACGGAATAACTGTTAATAGACATATGAAAGGCCTAAACGAATCATATAAAGTTTTTGAAAAAACAGCACAAGAAATATCTAGATTACAAGAAAGACTTTCAGCTGCATATGAAGATATTGGACAAGGATTAAGTAAGTATTTTGAAATAAAATAACTTTGAAATTAGAAAAAAAATTATTATAATAAAGGAAATAGATGTCAAATTTTGATGATATATATCATGATTTTTTTGGAATGAAGTTAAAATTAAATGAAGCTGATTTATTAAATAAATTAACTGATTACAGAGGAGGATTTTTATATAAGCTAGTTGATCCAGCAACTGCTGGTAATGTTAAAGCTGATATACAAGCATTTTTAAATAAAAAAGAAATGCATGTTATTAAAACAAAATTTGATGATGCAGCTGGTAAAGGATTCTTCTATGTTAGATTAGGAGAAGACCCTGCTAAAGAATCACAAAGAATTCAAGGATTTGTAAGTCAATTACCAGAAGTAGAAAAATTTGTCTTTACGCTAAAGCCAATACAAAAACAAGTTACACCAAATAATATACCAAATGAGCAAGAAAATCAAACAACACCAAAGTATAATCCCAGGGCATAGTTCAGGAGCTAAAGTAGTTAATCGTGATATAAACTTTGCATTGCGAACCTGGAAAAGAAAAGTTAAATCTTCAAATATCTTAAATACATTAAAAGATAAAAAAGAATATATAAAACCAAGTTTTTTAAAACGTCAACAATTAATATCTGCTAGTTATAAGCAAAAATTAAGATCATTAGACGATAAAAATTAAAGTATAAGGGCCTAACCATAAAAAGTTAGGCCTTTTTTACTGATTTTTTGTACTGCTCTATATTTATTGTAAATACGTTATCGATCTATATAACGTCATAAAACAAAATTAATCTTATTAAGATTCTCAATAATCTTATTTCCAAAACAAATTTAAGGAGAAAAACTATGGCAAAATCTGATTTGCTAAAAGAAGCAATTGCGGATGCTAAAGCTGTAAAAGAAACTGCATTAGCCAACGCTAAGATTGCATTAGAAGAAGCGTTTGCTCCTAGAATTCAAAGTATGCTTACTGCAAAATTATCAGAAGAATTGGATGAAGACGAATTACCTGAAGCCGAAATGGAAATGGGTATGATGGACGATGAAGCTCCAGTTGAAAAAGATCCAATGAATATGATGGGCGATGAAGCTCCAGTTGCAAAAGATCCAATGGATATGATGGGCGGTGACGCTCCAGTCGATCCAGTACCGGCTCCAGCACCTGAAGCTCCTGTTGAAGAAGCTCCAATTGAAGATGGTATGATGTATGCTGCAGATGAAAATCCTGCAGATGAAGAACCAGCTCCAACTGATATGTCAGAAGAAGACTTAGAATTAGAAGCAATTATACGTGAACTTGAAGAAGATCTAAATGAAGAAGATCTTTACGAAGAAGAATTAACAGAAGATGAAACAATCGATGAAATGCATTGTGGCAAAGGTGGAGAACACGAAGAGCCTAAAGATGATAAAAAAGATGACAAAGAAATGGATGAATCTTTTAATATCGATGAAATTATCGAAGAAATTCTTTCTGAAGATGATAATGAAATAAATGAAGACGAAGTAGTAGCAGAAGGCGAACATGAGAAAGAAGAGAAAGAATCCAAAGAAAAAATGGATGAATTATCTGAAGAACTCA
>Ga0209645_1001226_pt1 | contig 12947 bp, 18 predicted proteins | sample ETNvirenome_6_30_FD_184070 | JGI IMG/M metagenome (GOLD analysis project Ga0209645, IMG submission 184070) | Marine viral communities from the Pacific Ocean - ETNP_6_30 (SPAdes) (version 2) | ecosystem: Environmental > Aquatic > Marine > Oceanic | place: Pacific Ocean | collected 2013-06-19
AACTCATTTGGCAAGTATTATTTCCGATCTGCCGAAGACATCCTAGAAGCTACAAAACCCTTTTTAAAGGAGTTAGGTGTAACAGTTACGATTGATGAAGAATTAATTTTAATTGAAACAGCACCTATTATGAAAGTTACAGCTACGTTGTCTGATGGTAAAAACAATTTATCATCTACAGCTGTAGTTGGTGTTGACTTAGATCAGAAAGGTATGCAAATGCCACAACGATATGGTGCAGCAAGTTCTTACGGTAAGAAGTATGCACTAGGTAATCTGTTCTTAATTGACGATACACAAGATGCAGATGCTACTAATAATCACGGTAAAGCTAAGACTACAATAACAAATGCAGACTTTGCTAAAGCTAAAAAATACGTTAAGTCCGGTGGTAAAGTTAATGCTATAAAATCTAAATATAAATTAACTGAAGCGCAAGAGACTGAGCTACAATCATTATGACAACTGGTCAAATAATAGATAAATTAAGAGATGATGAGCATTACTATGGCGAATTTGGCTCTCAATTTCTCAGCAACAGTAATATCAAAACATTACTCAAAAATCCGCTGGGACTTAGAGAACCAAGTAAGACAACAGTACCCTTCTTAGTAGGCGGCTACTTTCACACTGCTATACTTGAACCAAATAAGTTGAAGAACTTTAAAATAGTACAAGCTAGCACTAGAAATACAAAAGCTTACAAAGAAATATCCAATGGTGAATTATGTTTATTAGAGCATGAGGTTGATATGATCGAAAACATGGTTGATAAAATAATGAACAACAATGTATGTAGAGATTTGATACATGGTGATAATATAGAACATGAAGAACCAAGTGTAACAGAGTTATGTGGATTAATGTGGAAAGGTAAAGCTGATATAGTAAATCATAATGAAAAACTTATTATTGATTTAAAAACAACTAATGATTTAGATGGATTTAGATGGAATGCTAAGAAATATAATTATGATAGTCAAGCTTACATATACAAAGAGTTATTTGGTTATGAATTTGTATTTATAGCTATAGACAAAAATGACGGGCGTATAGGTTTGTTTGACTGTTCATCAGACTTTTATTTGTCTGGAAAAAACAAAGTCGAAAAAGCTTGTGAAGCTTACGACTTATTTTATAACACGGAGGAGTTTGATCCTCAGCAATATTTTATAAACCAAACATTATAATAATGGCAGGAATAATAAAGGCTAGTATCAATTTAAATGCAATTGATAAAAGTAAGATAATAGAAGGTAAAAAAGGTAAATACTTGCCCATTACAATTACAGTAAATGATGAACCAGATCAATTCGGTAATCAAGGACCTGTTTGTATAGAACAAAGTAAAGAAGAAAGAGAAGCTAAATCTCCTAAAACTTACTTAGGCAACGTTAAAGTTGTATGGACAAACGGCACGTTTCCCGATAGAATACCATTTGAAGGCGGAGCACAACAAGCTAAGCCTCAACCAAAAGTAGAAGAAGATCTACCATTTTAATTAAATAAAATAAATGCAAGTCGAAGAAATAGAAATAAATGGTTTTCAAATTGAAAACTTTAATCAGCACGACTTAGATGTAGGTAAATCGCAGGGGACTTGTCCCCTGTGTTCTTCTTCTAGAAAACCTGAGAATAAGAAAGCTAAATGTGCTTCTTATGATTGGGGGCGTGGTCTTGGTACTTGTCATAACTGTGATAGCACTTTTCAACTGCATACATATAAACGTAAAGGTAAAGCTGAACGTGATTATATAAAACCTGAAATACAAAAGGTTAAGAACGTAGGTGATAAAACGCTAGAATGGTTTAAAACTAGAGGAATCTCAGCATCAACATTAGATGATTTAAAAGTTAGCGTTGGTAAAGAGTACATGCCTCAAACCGGCAAGGCCGAGAATACTATTCAGTTTAATTATTACGTTGGCGGTGAACTAACTAATATTAAATATCGCGATGCGCGTAAGAACTTTAAATTATACAAAGGCGCTGAAAAAGTATTTTACAATATCGACAGTATTGTAGGTCATAAAGATTGTATCATTGTTGAAGGCGAGATGGATGTATTAGCTTTACATGAAGCTGGCATATCAAATGTTATCTCTGTTCCAAACGGTGCTACATTAAATACAAATAACCTAGATTACTTAGATAATTGTATTGATTACTTTGAAGACAAAGAAAAAATAATAATTGCAGTAGATTCAGATGCTGCAGGTCAAGCTTTACAAGCAGAACTTATACGTCGTCTTGGCGCTGAGGTTTGTTATATAGCTACGTTTGATGATTGCAAAGATGCTAACGAATATTTATTAAAGTATTCAGCTAAAGAGCTATTGTCACGTATAACTAACGCAAGTCCAGTTCCTCTTGAAAACGTTACAACGTTTAGGGATATTGAAGATGAAGTCACAGACTTTGTGCGTAATGGTTTTAAGAAAGGCTATCAAATAGGTTTATCCAACTTTGATAATATATTTTCTACATATACAGGTCAATTTATAACAGTAACTGGTATACCTAGTTCAGGTAAGTCAGACTTTGTAGATCAAATGGTTGTAGGTTATAATAAAGAGTATAGTTGGAAGACTGCATTTGCTTCACCTGAAAATGCTCCTACATATTTACATGCACATAAGTTAATGCGTAAAGTTTGGGGTGACATGCCTAACAAAGGTGATATTGGTGGTGATAAATGGAATCAAGTTGCAGATCACGTTAACAATAACTTTTTCTTTATTGATATGGAACGTTATACGCTTGAATCTGTATTACGTAAAGGCGCAGAGCTTGTGAAACGTAAAGGTATTAAATGTCTTGTTATAGATCCATTTAATAAGGTTAGAGACGTTGATTGTACAACTGAAGATGTAAACCGATATACAATGGAATACTTAACTAAGATTGAAACATTTGCAAAGAAATACGATGTCTTAGTTATGATCGTAGCTCACCCTACTAAAATGTATAAAAACAGTGAAGGCCAAATTGAAGAGCCTACAATGTATAATATTAAAGGTGGCGGTGAATGGTACGATGCTAGTTACCACGGCTTACTAGTACATAGAGACTATGAAGCTAAAACAACAAAGGTTAAAGTTCTTAAAGTTAAGTTTCAAAACTTAGGCGAGAACGGAGCCGAAGCTTTCTTTACATGGGAACCTAGATCAGGTTGCTTTGTACCTCATGTCATGCCTGACTTAGAGGAGAAAATGCCATGGGAATAAAAAAGAAAGTTGAATGGAAAGCACCATTCTGGAGTAAATCAAATAGACAAGCTTACGTTTGGTGTGTTAACCATGGAATAAAAATATACGCCGTGCCTTGTTCACCAGGTTTTGATAACAAAAACTGTTGGATAGAAGTTCAGGCAAACGGTAGAAAACAACGTAGTCCTAAGACATATGGACCAAGTGAACTATGGGATAAGGTCTTAGAATTATATAAATTTTATTATGACAAAAACGTTCAGCAATAAATTTAGAAATGCTAATGAAGCATTTGAATATTGGTACCAATGTATAGAACATTATGGTACTGACTTTGCAGGTACAAAAGCTTTATTTAATATAGGCTTTGAAATGGCTAAACCATATGAGCGTAACATTACTCACGATTGGCGTAAGTTTAGACAAGACTACGCGTTTGCAGAATGGGAATGGTATTTATCAGGCGATCGTAATATTAAGAAGCTCGGTGAATTATATGGTAAAGTCCCTGAAATATGGAAACATATGGCAGATGACCATGGTAATGTTAACTCTAATTATGGTTGGCAGTGGAATAGGATGTATCAACTTGACTATGTTATAGACAGATTAAAGTCTGACAAAGATACTAGACAAGCTACAATATCTATATACGATGGTAAAGAACATCCATTGTATCATAGAGATACACCATGCACATATGCAATACAATTTACAATTGTAAATGATTATCTTAATATGTGTGTTACAATGCGATCTAATGATCTCTGGTACGGTTTCTGTAATGATCAATATTGTTTCAGTCAACTGCAAGAATTAGTTGCATCAGAGACAGGATATGAAATCGGATCATATTTCCATTTTGCACATAACTTACATTTGTATGAAAGAGATTTAGGTAAGTATTTAAAACCTGATAATCTTGCACAACGTAAAGCTGATCATTATGGATAAAATATTAGTAATTATATTAACGTGTTGTTGCTTAAACTTACAAGCGCAATATAAACCAAAGAAGAAATACCGTAAAGATTCTATATTATTAAATGAAAAATTTTTAACTATAGCAGGAGGTTCATTATTTGTAATAGCAGGTACTACTGCTATGAAAACCAGAGGATTAAAACCTTTTATAGATAATGGAACTACTTGGAAAATATCTCCATCTGAATGGACTATTATAGGAGGTTTTAGTATAATAACATTTGGATTAATTTATAAATTTTAATATGTATTATTTATATCATATACCAGGTAAAAAGATTGGTGTTACACGTGATCTTAATAGCAGGGTAACAAAACAACAAGGTTATAACCCAGACGAATATGAAGTTCTAGATCAAAGCACAGACATCGATTATATATCGAGCCGCGAGTTAGAACTTCAAAAGTCTTATGGCTATAGAATAGATCATAAACCTTATAAACAATTATTTAAAATGAAAATAAACGCAACAGAGCAGACAAGTACTTTTCCCGTACCATTAAATAAACTAAAAGGAAGATTAATGGATGAAGTAGGAAGAAAATGGGAAACAATGCATGGGACATTTGAATTAACTAAAGATACAGTTAAATGGATCGTAGACAATGCTAAAACATCTATGTATAATAACAATAGAACTTATATATATAATAAAGCTTTTTTTGAAGAGTTTTTAAAAGATGTAAAGAAAGTGTCTAAAAAAGCAGCTAATGAATACAAGCAATATATGGAAGAATTAGCTTCAAGAGTAAAGTTAGATACTAACGGAATTGTTCATCAAAAAGAAGAAAAAGCTACAGATAGATTTGAACTAATAAGAGAATGGGCAGATGAAAGAGGTTTATATAAAAAAGGCGATACTAAAACTCAATTCTGTAAATTAATGGAAGAAGCTGGGGAATTAGGTAAAGCAATATTAAAGGATAATCAAGTTGAATTTGTAGATGCAATTGGTGATATGGTAGTTGTATTAACAAATCTAGCTTATTTAGGAGGTACTTCTATAGAAACTTGTATTGATGCTGCTTATAATGAAATAAAAGACCGAAAAGGAAAAATGGTTAATGGAACATTTGTAAAGAGATGAATAAGAAAGAAATTAAATTTAGAGACCCTGTAGTTGAACGTGTATGCGATAAATTTGTAGAAAGATCTGATGTAGGATTTAAAAAATATAAACAAACATTAGACACTGAACGTAAAACAGGTGTTAAAGACCTTAGTGCATATTTAAATGATATACAGGAAGAATTAATGGATGCAATACTTTATATTCAAGCGGCGCGTGAAGAGCTTGCTGAAGCTAAAGACAAAGTCTATGGCGAAAATGTAACTGGTTTACCTTACTATGTCTCGGACATCGCGTCGTAAAAAACAAGGTCCTGTACGATCTAAAAAGGTTGTTATTGATAATATAGAATTTAAATCAGGACTAGAAGCTTATATGTATAAAGCTTTAAAAGCAGCTAACATAAAAGCACAATACGAAGGGATTAGTTATGAATTAATCCCTTCATTTGACTTTAAAAATAAAAGTTATGAAAAACAATCTAATGGAAAGGGTGAGTACAAAAATCGTGGAGGCACAAGAATACGTAAGATCACTTACACACCTGATTTTACAGGAGCAGGATTCATTATCGAATGCAAAGGACGGGCAAATGAGTCTTTTCCTATACGTTGGAAATTATTTAAGAAATATGTCAGCGAACGATTACATAGCGTTGCTTTATATAAACCACAGAATCAAAAACAATGCGACGAAACCGTGAACTTAATACTTGGGAAAAGAAAGACTTAGCAAGGCGTAAATATGCTGAACGCCAACTTGATAAATTTATTAAGTGGAGTATTGAGAAAAAAGGATATTTAAAATATAAAGAATTAATAGAGTATGAAAGAAAGTACTTTACTAGAAATGAAAAAGAAAATTGAATCACTTACTAATGTGGTACAATTTTTAATGAATGAAGTTAATCATTTAAGAGAATTAGGTATAGGAAGTTTAGAAACTATTAAACTTATGCCTGGTTATGAAGACGCCATCAATGAATTAAAAAAACAGATGGAAGAAAATGTAGAACAAAAACAAAAAGCAAAACAGAATGGAACTATCAAATCAGATACTAAGTGATATAACTGTTTACATGAAGTACGCTAAGTACTTACCAGAAGAGAATAGAAGAGAAACTTGGGAAGAACTTGTTACACGTAATAAAAATATGCATATAAAAAAATACCCTAAGTTTACTGATCAAATAGAAAAAGCTTATACATTTGTTTATGATAAAAAAGTTCTACCGTCTATGCGTTCGTTACAATTTGGCGGCAAACCTATTGAAATTAGTCCTAATAGGGTATATAATTGTGCGTATTTACCAATTGATCATCCAGAATCATTTAATGAAGTAATGTTTTTACTTTTAGGTGGAACTGGTGTAGGTTATTCTGTACAAAAGCATCATATTGAAAAACTACCTCCAGTAAATAAACCTTATAGTAAAAGAACTAAAAGATTTTTAATAGGAGATTCTATAGAAGGATGGGCAGATGCTATAAAAGTTTTAATGAAATCATATTTAGGTGAAAGAAGAAGTTCACGAATAGAGTTTGATTACTCTGATATACGTCCTAAAGGCGCATTATTAGTAACATCCGGTGGTAAAGCACCCGGACCTCAACCACTTAAAGAATGTATAGTAAAAATAACAGGAGTCTTAGATTTAAAGGAAGATGGAGATATGCTCTCCACTATAGAAGTACACGATATAGTTTGCCATATAGCAGACGCCGTCTTAGCTGGTGGGATACGTCGAGCAGCACTAATAAGCTTATTTTCAGCAGACGACGGGGAAATGATAGCTTGTAAAACAGGACATTGGTGGGAAGAAAATCCTCAACGTGGTAGAGCTAATAATTCTGCTGTACTAATGAGACATAAAGTAACAGAAGATTTTTTTAAAGATATATGGAAAAGAATAGAACTTTCTGGATCAGGTGAGCCAGGAATTTATTTTAATAATGACAAAGACTGGGGTACAAACCCTTGCTGTGAAATAGCTTTAAGACCATATCAGTTTTGTAACTTATGTGAAGTAAATGCTAGTGATATTGAATCACAAGAAGATTTAAACGAACGAGTGAAAGCTGCTGCCTTTATAGGCACATTACAAGCAGGATATACAGATTTTCACTATTTAAGAGACGTATGGCGAGAAACAACCGAAAAGGAAGCTTTAATAGGAGTGAGTATGACGGGCATAGCATCTGGAAGGGTGTTAGGATACGACATGCAGAAAGCCGCTCAATCAGTAAAGCGAGAAAACGCAAGAGTCGCGAAAGCGATTGGAATTAATTCTGCAGCACGATGTACAACTGTAAAGCCTGCAGGGACGACATCTCTCGCATTAGGAACATCATCAGGTATTCACGCGTGGCATGCAGATTATTACGCACGTAGAGTACGTGTAGGTAAAAATGAATCTATATATAAATATTTAAACAAGTTTCATCCTGATTTAATTGAGGATGAATATTTTAGACCTCATGATACTGCTGTAATAAGTGTACCTCAAAAAGCACCTGAAGGAGCTATATTAAGAACTGAATCTACTTTTTCTTTATTAAAAAGAATAAAGAAAGTTTCAGAACAATGGGTTAAATCAGGTCATCGAAAAGGATCTAATACACATAATGTTTCAGCAACTATTTCTGTAAAACTAAATGAATGGAAAGATGTAGGTAAATGGATGTGGGAAAATAGAGAATATTATAATGGATTATCTGTTTTACCTCATGATGGTGGAACTTATACTCAAGCTCCATTTGAAGAAATAAGTAAAGTTAAATATGATCAAATGATGAAGTCATTAACTGAAATAGATTTATCTAATATATATGAAGGCGAAGATGAAACGGATCTTAGTGGTGAGCTTGCTTGTGCTGGTGGTTCTTGTGAAATTACCTAGTTGCAAAAAACTTACTAACGAATATGAAACTTTCACGATTAAAAAAGGTAATCATAGATCTACCACAAGAATTAATCGTAGTTTGGATACCGTATTTAATTGGTCTATTTTATTTGACTCTAGTGCTATATATAATACCGTGGATAGCCTTAATCAGCGTGACGTTAATAAGCTTATCGGATGGTCCGATTGTGGCACTAGACACACTGAAAACTCTATTAGGTTTGGGTGGAGATGGTTAGACAATAGCTTACAAATATTATGGTTTAAGCATGAGCATGGAGATTTTAGTTTTGGTATTATAGATTCAGTTAGTTTATGTGAACCTCATATTTATGAATTAAATATATGGCGTTGGAATTACGGATTGTGTGTAGATGGTAAATGTGTATATGTAAATCGTAATTGCCCTGTTGAAGATAAAAAATATATGTTATATCCATATTTTGGAGGAGATGAAACAGCTCCTCACGATATTAAAATCCAAATAAAAAAGAGGTGATTACTTATCGTAGTCACCTCTTCTCATTTTTAAATAATGCCTGTACAATATAAGTACGTAACTAAATTCTATACCTCCACAAAGATATATTAATAATTTTTGTAATATGTCCAATCAAATACACTTTCGTTTATAACTGCTAACGTATCAACTACAACGTTAGTACCAGGTTCTGCTACAATGTTTACATTACCTGTGTATGTAACATTACCATTTGCTCCGCCTCTAAAATGCATGCGATTATTCTCGTGATACTCTATTTTGCAGTTTGTTATACTAAACATAGGATTATAAGATCCTTCTCCTCCGTCTAATTCTAAGACATTATTAGTAACGTAATCAGGTATAAGTAATATATTATTTATATTACCTGCATAACCTTGATCTACATCTACAAAATCATCTGCACATCCCCAAACTAATAAATTTTCTACATTTACACTTCCTCCAAATAACTCAATGCCATCGTCTGCATTATCCATTATTTCTATATTGTTGACTATTGTTCCGTCACCAACACACGCTAATGTTAAAGCATTAATTTCATTTCCTTCTCCTATGTCAGATCCTCCATGTCTTATAGATACATAACTTAATACACCTGCATTATGATGAGGGTTATTACCTCCGTATAAACCTACTGTATCATTAGCTGGTATACCTTCTATTTGTACGCGATCTACTTCACCTGGAAAACTACCAATTGCATCACCTAAAATAATAAGTCCACCCCATAAACCTCTTACAGATGGTGGAATATCTCCATCAGCTGTAAATATAATAGGTTGTTCAGGTGTACCAACTGCATTTATTTTAGCTCCGTTAGTTATTATTAAGCAACTTGCATTTGCACCAGTACCTGATCTACCTTTAATTACTGTCCCAGGTTCTATGGTTAACGTGTAACCTGGCATTATACTTACTCGTCCACTTAGCATCCATTCTCTGTCTGCTGTTAACGTAGTATCATTATATATTCTACCTGTTAAATCGTCAGTAATTATTTCTATTGGTTCTGGCTTTATGCAACTACCTAGTAACAACAAAGCAATTAGTAATTTCTTCATACACAATATATTACAGCATTAGTAATATACTTCCTTAAGATAAAGTTAAGTAATTGCTAATAAAAAAAGGGAGACCTTACGATCTCCCTTTGGTTACAGGAACTTTTGGGTATGGTGCCCATTTTTTCTAGTGTTCCTTTCTTTTATTTCGTTTTTTTCTTACCCATTGAGATAAGCGAGTTCCTTCTGTTTTTCTAGCAGCTTTATTATGCTCTCTAGTGATTTTTCTATTTGTTCGACGCCATTGTCTTTCTTCTTTAGTTAATTTACTCATAATATTTTTTATTACCATTTAACTTTATTAGCCCAGTATGCTGCGCTAAAAACTCCTTTAGCTATATTCTTAGCGTGTCTAGCTTGAAAAGATTTTTTACGAGCTTTATCTTTTTTAGTTTTAGGATTTTTACCTGCACCTTTAACACCTACTTGTCCAAACCTAATGATTTTTTCTTTACCACCTTTACAAGCTTTTACAATATGTGACTTACCAGATGGTCCAGATCCATGAGATTGCTTTCTTGGTTTATTACAAGGTAATTTACTTTTATCTACTCTACCTGCCATTACTTTTTCTTTTTAATAGGTACACAATTAGGAACATTTCTTTTACCTTTCTTTTTCATACCCACCATTTCGTAACCTTTCCAACAAGGGTTTTTCTTTTTAGTTTTTTTCTTAGTAGCCATTACCTATCTTTTTTACTATTAATTTTGCCATCCATTTCTTTACACCAGAAAAGTATTTCATCTACTTTCTCTTCTAGATCTTCTATATGCTCTGTCTGCCATTGCTGTTTAAGATCATATTCCATTCTTTCTATTTCAGCTGGTGGCATTTTTTTAGCTTCTTCTATATCTGCTTGCAACGTAAAATACATTGTCATAAACATAGATGTTACAACTATTATACTAACCACAGTTTTAATATCTATTTTAAATTCTGTACTCTCTGATATTTTCATTCTTCCATTAATTCTAAAAGTTTATTTACTCTATCTTTTTCGTATTTTAAAGCTCGTATTTCTTTTTTAGATAATCCTAAACTATCAAGTTTAGAAACTTGCTCTGCTTTGTTTAAATCTTTGTATTTTTTTCTACGTTTTTCTTCTTTAATTTTTTCTTTTTCTTCAGCACTCAATTGTTTTTCTTTTTTAATTTGTGTTTGTTCTTTTTTCTCTTGTTTAATTTCTTTCTTTCTTTGTTTTTCGTCTTTTAATCTAGCTTTTTGTTCTTTAGTAGTTTCTAATTGCCAAGAAGGATAACCAAGTAAATTAGCTATTCTTTTCCAAGTCTCTTGTTCACTATCTAAAGCACTTAAAATATTATCTACTTTTCTATAAAACCTATCAGCAGGTAAATTTGTTAAAGCTGAAATAACAGATGCAGCAGATTCATAAGCAGGATCTTCTAAACCAAATTTAGCTTCATCATGTTTCCACCCTTCATATTTCCAAATATTAGCAGCTTGTCTTAATTTACTCATTTTAATATCTATTGGTGGAGAAAAGTTTAAAAATTCCCATGCTGCTTCATCATAGTCTGGTGGTGGCCAACTACCTTCTCTTTTAGATTGTTCTACTACTTTTCTAATAACTGCCATTAAAGTAGATGCACCAGCTCCCCAAATACCTAACCCTCTTAATATATTATCTGTCATACTATTAGCCATACGATAATATTTCTTTTGATTATCTTTATCTGGTTCTTCTTCATCATCAAACATTAATGCAAACATAGCTTGTTGCATACCTACAAAAATAGCATTCTGTATTGCGCCATAATAAAGTATTTTAGATATATTACCTTTCCAGTCACCTCTACCATTTTTAAGATCTAAGAAAGCTTTTTTCATTATTCTATTATATTGCATTGGTGTATTAGCAAATGCTAATATAACTCTACCTAAATTGCTTGCTTGTTGTTGAGATATTCTATCTGGTCTACTAGACTGTTGTGATTCTTCTGCTAAATCTCTAAATTCTAAATATGCTTTTGCTTCAGCATCAGCATCAGAATATCCTTGTTTTTTAAGTTCTTTTATTTTATTTCTATAAAATGTAGCACCACCAGAAGCAATAGCAAAGCTATCCATAATTTGAGTTATAGTAAATCCTTTCTTTAATAAATAACTAATAACTCCTCTTGCTTTATTACTTGATTCTTTAGCTGCATCAGCTATTTCAGATTCACTAACATTTATCTTTAATCCATTTCTTCTATCAACTAAAAAATCCGAGTTCATCAATCTCATAAAATCTTTCCAATACTGAGGTTGATTAGCAAACGCGATACCTGCTTTTAAAGGATTATTACTACCCCAATTTATAAAGTTAGCTGCTGAGATTAACTGCAACACTCCTGATCGCATATTTAAAAACATTACTGTACCTACAGAATTGTTTATATAATCTAATAATCTATTTTCTAATCTATTACCTGTACTAGTTCTATTTTTACCTGTACGCATACGTCTTAACATATCTTCTAACGCCTCTCTATATTTAGGACCATATGCAGCTTCTAGTTTATTTAAGTTCTTTTCAGAAAATATAAGATCTATATTATCTTGCCACTCTTGTAAATATTTAGTACGTTTACCTGTTCTTAACCCATCTAATAAATCAGTTGTAATAGTTCCACCAAGCCAATCATTTTTAGGAGCCATATAACCATCTCCTTTATTGATAGCTATTAATTGCTCTGCAAACTGATCAATACCAGGGTTTTGTTCTGCAAATTTTAATATTTCTGTAAGATCTGATTTAGATAAACCAGGAATATCTATACCTTGTTTATTCCAAGCTAAAATTCTAGCAACATTTTCATAAGTAAAATTACCTACAGCTTTTTTTCTAAGCTTTTTAGGTATTGATCCACTGTCAACTAAAGCTTTTTTAAGGGCTTTAAAATCATTACTTAATCTATTTTGTTCTCTAGAAATGTTTTCCATAGCTCTACCGTATGGATCTAGTAAATGCTTTTTAAAGAAAGCCATTTGCGAATCTCCTAATTTACCTTTACCTAATAATGGATAAAGTAAACCTACAAAATCTTCTGCTGATGGAGCTATCCAAAACTTGAATTTACCTTTACTAGCTCCAGATACTTGAGCTTTAGCTTTAGAATATTCTTTTTCCGATGCAATACCTGTTTTATTTTCTATTATATCATTAAAAATAGTATCTATATCTTTACTAAATTTAATTTTAGCTTGTTG
>Ga0209645_1001227_pt1 | contig 12945 bp, 4 predicted proteins | sample ETNvirenome_6_30_FD_184070 | JGI IMG/M metagenome (GOLD analysis project Ga0209645, IMG submission 184070) | Marine viral communities from the Pacific Ocean - ETNP_6_30 (SPAdes) (version 2) | ecosystem: Environmental > Aquatic > Marine > Oceanic | place: Pacific Ocean | collected 2013-06-19
TGTTAGATTTGCTGTAAGGTGGAAATATGCAGATGGCGAATATTCTACAATATCACCATTTTCAGAGTTAGCTTTTGCGCCTGCAGAAGAGTTTAAGTATGAAACTATTGAAGGATACAATAAAGCAATGGTAAATCAAGTGAAAGAAGTTGTTATTAAAGATTTCATACCTGTAGATATTCCTAGTGAAGTTGTTCAAATAGACATATTATATAAAGAATCTAACTCACCTGTTATATATACTGTAGACAATATAAGTAAAACAGATATTGTTATTAATGGTGCTGAAAACGCTTGGAATACTATTAATGACAGTTTTAGTTTTCAAGGTAAATACACTATAACATCTGAAAATATATATGCCGCAATACCTTCTAATCAAATATTAAGACATTTTGATAACGTTCCTAAAAAAGCTTTAGCGCAAAGCGTTACTGGCAACAGAATTGTATACGGCAATTATTTACAAAACTACAATTTAAAAGACGCTAGCGGTGATATTGTCAAACCACAAATGGATTCTTTTTTAAGCTCTAGAAAAACCGTGTCTACCGAGTTGTTAAAAAATCCTTTAGTTACACCGATGAGTTATACTTCAGGTAGTCTTGTTGACGGTTGGAATGTTAATAGCTCTTGGAAGTTAGTAGATTATGGTTACTATATGTTTTTAGGTGGAGGTTTTGAAGAACAAAATGGCACTAACGGCGTTAGTCAGTTTGACAAAATTTCTCAAAATATAAATTTTGAAAATGACGCTACTTACAAAGTAAAGTTTAAAGTAAGTGGTTACGTGCAAGGAACTTTAAGATTACAACTAATAGCTCAAAATAAATACGCTAGAAAAGATGTTAATGCTAATGGCGAGTATGATTTAACGTTAACGCTAGACACTAGTAATACTTCGCTTGTAAATGATCTTTATAGCAATGGCACAACGTTTAGTTTTCAATCTTTATCTGCTACAAGAAACTGGATAGGTCAAATTTCAGATTTTAGTTGTAAAAAAGTTTTACCTGTTACAAAAAAATCTATTAAATCACAAAGAAATTATCAAGTAGGCGTTGTTTATGCAGATGAATTTGGTAGACAAACACCAGTTTTAACTGACGAAACAGCATCATTAAAAGTTCCTAAATTAGACTCTGTAAGTCAAAACTCAATAAAAGTAAAGTTAAATAATCAACCTCCATTATTTGCTAATTCTTTTAAGTTTTTTATAAAAGAAACTTCTTCTGAGTATTACAACTTAGCTATGGATAGAATATACAAATCATTAGATGATAATGTTTGGGTTTCTTTTCCATCGTCTGAAAGAAACAAAGTTGATGAAGAAACTTATTTAGTTTTGAAAAAGCAAGTAGACTCAGATTTTCCTGTTCTTGACGAGTCAGCTACTTATAAAGTTTTAGCTATTGAAAACGAAGCGCCTGAGTTTATAAGGTTAGATAGAAATAGCTTAGGTATTGCTACTGGGTTAAATACTACTGGTGGTATAAACACATTGTTTGGAGATACTAACTACAGGCCTACAGATGATCAAAAAGTTATAGCTATTAAAAAAGACGTTTGGCTTAACAATGACGATGGAGCACCATTAGACGATATAAATGATTTAGTTATAAGGTTTAAAGACGGTGTTACTCTTTCAGGTTATTACAACGTAGATTTATTGTCTGTAAAAGAAATAAATGGAACTGATTATTACTTTTTTCACTTAAACCAACCTATAAGCGATTATGACGCTAGTTGGATAATGACTGGAACTAATTTAAACTCTAGCGTTTCTTTTACTGTTTTTGAAGAAAAAGACAAACTAAGGCCAGAGTTTAAAGGCAAGTTTTTTGTAAAACTTTTACTTGACGACAACTTAAGAGATTTTGTTTTATCACAAGCTTTGCTAGCAGAAGATAATGTAGGTATAGTTGCTAGAACGGAGGCTTGGTATGCTTCTGATGATGGCGCTGTAGGCGCTGGAAATGGTACTGCTACAAGATACCAAAAAGACACTACAAACGTTTTGGTTCAAACTACAGTTACTAACGATGCTCCATTTGATGGTAGCGATGATTATGATAATTCTGGTGATAGCTCATATTCTCCTTCTAGAGGTACTATGTATTACGGTCACCCTAGTTTAAATCTTGGAAAGCTTACTTTTAGACTTTCAGAAGAAGCGTTAACAAAGTGGGTTAGAATATTAAAATTTAAACTATACGGCTCTTGGTCTTTAGATGAAAACACAACCCCTTTAAACGACACTTCTGCAACAAGAAAAAACTTTTTTATAGACAGAGTTTCTTATATCGGTGTACAACCATTAGATAAAAATTTACCAGCAGATGGTGAGTTTAGGGCGCCAGGCTATTGGAGTCACAAGCTTAACAAAGCTTTTCCAGGCACTGCTAGATACGGTAGAGGTATATTTAAAGCAGACGGTACAGAAAAAAAGTTTAATAACTGGCAAGTTGACAATTGGTTTACTGCTGGAAAATATTATATGGAACTTTCTTATGCTAAGATATGGGCAGATAGTAAAACTCAAAACGTTCCAGGAACTCAAATAGACAATACTTCGTCTTGGTCTGACGCTTGGGCTGTTGGCCAAACAACAAACTCAAACCATGTTAACGAGCAGGAGTTTGTTAAAAAACTAAAAGTTGGTAGTAAGTTTAGATTTAGCGGTGATGTTAGTGAAAAAACTTATAAAATAACAAAAATAAGACAAGAAAGAAGGTGGAATCACACAGCATATCCTGAATATGTTGATTCAAACGGTGATAGCTTTATTGTAGCGCAAAGTGAAAATGGTGATTTTCTCAGAATGAGTGAGATGCATGGTGGTCTTGACCAAGAAGTTACTTTTGATCCTTCTGAAACTTTTAATCCAAACACTAGAGTTATTACTACACAAAGTATACCTAGCGGCTCGCATAATTCACGCGTAGCTTTAAATGATGAAAAAGATAGGTTTGGGCTTGCTACAAACAGAAGATTAACTTGGACTATAGAGATAGAAGAAGCGCCAGGTTTTGATGGTAATTACGATCCTTTAAACAGAACATCAAGCACAAGTTCTACGTTAATGGACGAAGACACGCCTCAATTTATAGAGTTTGTAGAACCTTCTTTAGACGACAAAAATCAATTAACTTCAAGCAACCCAGCTATATTTGAAACACAGCCAAAAACAGATGAAGGCTTAGATATTTATTATGAAGCTAGTGATTTTATAAGTGTTGGAAATCATACTGTATTTCACGAATTGCCTTGGTTTAATTGTTATAGTTTTGGTAATGGTGTAGAGTCTAATAGAATTAAAGATGATTTTAACCAAGTTATAATAGATAAAAACCCTAGAGCTTCTACAACTTTACAAGGTGAATACGAAGAGGAAAGAAGAAAATATGGTTTAATATATTCTGGAATATACAACTCTACAAGTGGTGTTAACGAAACAAACCAGTTTATTACCGCGGAAAAAATTACAAAAGATATAAACCCAGAATATGGTAGTATACAAAAAATACACGCAAGAAATTCTGATTTATTAACTCTTTGCGAGGACAAAGTTTTAAGAATACAAGCTAACAAAGACGCCTTGTTTAACGCTGATGGAAACATAAACGTAACAGCTAGTTCAAATGTTTTAGGACAGACAATACCTTTCGCTGGTGATTATGGTATTTCTAAAAATCCAGAATCTTTTGTTACACAAAACTATAGAGCTTATTTTACAGATAAACAAAGAGGTGTAGTGCTTAGGTTATCGATGGACGGCTTAACACCTATATCTGACGCTGGTATGGGCGATTGGTTTAAAGATAATTTAAAACCTTCTACAACTATACTTGGTACTTACGATAATAGTAAAAAAGAATATAACGTAACTTTAAAAGGAAGTTCTAATTACACCGTTAGTTATAAAGAAAACGTAAAAGGCTGGACAAGTTTTAAATCTTACATACCAGAGCAGGGTGTTAGTGTAGCAAATAATTATTATACAGTTGCTCCTGAAAGTGGTAATTTAAAAATATGGTGGCACCACAAAAATACAACTAGAAATAATTTTTACGGAACACAATACGACTCTGATGTTACGTTTGTTTTTAACGAACAACCAAGCGTGATAAAAACTTTTAAAACGTTAAATTACGAGGGTACTCAGGCTAGAGTTGAAGCAAACACAAACACAATTGAAGGCGAGTATTACAATTTAACTGCTCAAACAGGTTGGTATGCAGAAGATGTTTCAACAGACAAACAAAGTGGGCAAGTTAATGAGTTTGTAGAAAAAGAAGGTAAATGGTTTAATTTTATAAAAGGCGACACTACATCATTAAGTAATCTAGACACAAGTGAATTTAACGTTCAAGGCTTAGGAGTTATATCGTCTCATACAACAGCAAATTAATATGGCATTATCAATAAATTTAAATAGCATTGTAAACGTAGACGCAAACCACACGGTTTCTACATCTGCTGGAGCTGGAGTAACAGCTTCTACAACAGCTACTAATTATATTTCTAGAACAAATTATGTTTTAACACCTAATAGCGGTGCTCAAGCTACTGTAGCTACTATAACTTTCACAGCGTCAAGCGGTTATTATTATTTTAAAGAGCCAAGGTATAGTATTAGGTCTTCTAATATTACTGCTTATGATATAACAGAAACTACAACAAAAGATTCTAGCAATAGAATAACATCTAAAGTTTTTGTTATAAAATATACTAACACTGTTAATTCGTTTGGAGATGCTATAATATTTGATCACAGCACTAAAGCGCTACCTCCTACTACTAACGTTCACAACAACACTCTTGTAGAAATAAAATCTTTTGAACTTGACACTAGTGACATAGTTTCAACTGGTGCTACTAGAAGTTTTATAGTTAAAGGTGATGCTACAGCAAAGTTTAATTTAAAAATAACTAAAGATAATCCTAGCGGCTCTGATACTACTTATGACTTTACAACAAATACTTTTACTGCTTCAGCTACAGAATTAACTAATCAAGAAATAGGCGATACTGGTGAGTTTATAGGTTTTGTTACGTTTCCAAATATAAGTGTTGACGATACTTATACTGTAGAGTTATCACCAAGCCTTGCAAAAGGAACAACGCTAAACAGCAGTATTCAAGATACCACTAACGAAAACTTACATACGCTTACTATAAATCAATACAAAATAATAACAATAACTGTCGCTTTATCATCTACATCGTATTCTGGCTCTTACAATACATTACCAAGTAATATAACTATTACTGGAGAAAGAAACTCTACTCAAAGATTGTTGAAGAGTTTTTCTTATGACTTGTCTCTTTCTGCTAATTCCTTTACTTTTGCAAGAGGTTACACTACAAACGTAGCTGGTATGCACCCGTTAGACATTAGATCTAGCATTGTGAAAGTTAAAAATGGAAATCAAACAGCTAGCACTACAGTTGCTTTTGATGACGTTTCTAAATTAGCTGTTGGTATGTTAATGACTGGTACAGGTGTAACTGGTAGTCCTAGAGTAGTTTCAATAGATTTTGTAGCAAACACTATAGTTGTAAGTGTTACTCAAAACGCCCAAGGTGACGGAGGTATGGCAGACGATGCTAACATTACTTTTACTTATGGTGGATCTGAAATTAGCAAATTAATTAGTGGTTGTGAATTTGATTTAGTTGGTATAGAAGAGACAACTAGTGGTTATTTTTTAAACGCGGTTACACTAGCAGACGTTACAACTCTTGTTGATGGAGCTGTAAGTAGCAGCGCTACTGTTGACGTTGATAGCACGGCTGGTATAAAAGCTGGTAGCACTACAACGGTAAGTGGTAGAGGCATAAACTCAGCGGCTAGTGCAATATCTGTAAGCAGTGTTACAGACGCTGACACATTAGTGCTTTCAGCTGCGCAAACTTTAGACGATAACACACCGCTAACATTTACAGGTAGTAGTAGAAACGCAACATTGGCTTTTGATCTTGCTATAACTAATTTTGGAACACAAGATCATACGTTAACAATTAACTTAGATAGTATTTTAACAGTATCATAACATGGCAACAATAACAATAACAATAGGTAATAGCTTAAATGACTCGTTAAGCGTTGGTGACACCGCTTATTACGTGTCTCTAGCTTCGTCTGGCGGGTTTTCTTCTAGTAGTGGTAGTATAACACAATTAGGCAATGTAGACGCTATAAACACATCTACAAATACAATAACAGTAGATGTTGGTGGAACAACAATAAGTGCTGATGCTTTAGATAACAAAATGTTGTTATTCTCTAAAGACGCCGCTGTTAACACTTCTGGTTTGTCTGGTTATTATGCTAGCGTTAAAATGAAAAATAATTCAACTACAGAGTCTGAACTTTTTGCAGTTAGTTCTGAAGTTGTACAAAGTAGTAAATAATACACAAAAAGTGTAATTATAAATAAGTATAAATAAAAAATAAATATTATGCCAGTAGGTAAAAAGAAAAGTCCGGCAAAATTTATAGGAGCAGCAGCAATAGGTTTAGGCGTTATACAAGGCGCTACAAGCATTATTGGCGCTAGACAAGAAAGAAAAAGATTAAGAAGAGAAAATGAAAGAGCCCAAGAACAATACGAAGGCTTTAGAAAAGATTTACAATCTTTAGAAATAACAAATCCTTATAAAGATTTACCGACAACTTTTGAAAATACATTTGAAGATTTAACGGTTAACCAACAGCAAGCGCAGTTTCAAGCACAACAAGGTGCTCAAGCTAGAGCTAATTTATTGGCTAATCTTAGAGCTGCTGCAGGTGGTAGTGGTATTGCTGGTTTAGCTCAATCTTTAGCTAATCAACAGCAGTTGCAAACGCAACAAATATCTGCTGGTATAGGGCAGCAAGAAGCAGCTAACCAAAGACTACGTGCTCAAGGCGCTGCAAACGTACAGCAAATGGAGCAGCAAGCTCAACAACGAGTTGGATATGGAGAGTATTTAAGAGAGCAAAATGAAAACGAAAGACAGGTTGATTTAATGAGCTTGAAAGCTGGTAGACAGCAAGCACAAAGAGATTTTAGAGCTAGTATGTCAGCACAAAAGCAAAGAATGATGGGTGGTGTAGGTCAAATTTTAGGCGCTGGTATACAAGGATTCGCTGCTGGTGGAGGGTTTGCAGAAGGTGGATTTAGCTTTGATACTTTGTTTGGTAGAACACCTGGCTTAACAACAGCGCAAACTGGATATGATAAAATTAGATCTACTATAAGTGGCACTAACTATAACGATGATATATTTGAATCTCAAGAGTATTTAGATCTTTTTGATCCAGAAGATTAAAATGATATATAAACAATAAATTATGGCAATAGATTTTTACAAATTAGGAAGACAATCGGGTGCTACTACACCCAAAGGACAGCAAAGTGGTTTTGAATCATTAGTAAGTAGTGCAACTAAACCACTAGAAGACATGATAAAAACTAGTAAAGTTGCTACGGCAGCTTTATCTGCTGCTATGCCAGCTGGCGTACCTATTGACAAAGTGCCTGAACAACTAAGAGGTAAAGTTAGTAAATATTTAGCTGATAATAAAAAAGAATATACAGATGCCGCTAAAGTTGTCGCTTCTAGTATAAACCCTAACAGCAAAAGATATAGAGACGCTGTTGAAACAATGAATAGAGTTAGTAGTAAGTTTGAAAATTTAAGTAATACTTTAGAAGATATTGCTGTTAAAAGAAAATCAGCATTAGACGATCCTAGTTTTTCACCTGCTACTTTAAAGCTTGATCAATTAACTTTTGAAAATTTAAAAAACGGTAGTATATACGATTCGATGAATTTAAATGAAGACGGCACATTTACTTATCAAGATGGTGAAGGTGGTGTTAAACAATGGAAAGACTTTGCTATTACTAAACAAGGGTTTACAGGACAACAAGCGTTTATAGGATTAGTAGAAGACGTTAAAAAACAAGCAAAAGAAGAGGGCGCAACTTTTGAAAATTTAAAAGGTGGTTATCAAGTAACAATAAATAGTTTGTTTGATAAACTAGGTCCTAAAGGATCTTTAGATTACGCTTTGGCAGATGACGAGTTTTTAAATTCTGATCCTAGGTTTAAAGATAAAGACAAAGACGAACTTATTAAAAATCCTAATGAAGTTGTTCAAGCTTATAAAGAGTATAACATGTCTCAATTAGAAGCAGAATTTACTAAAGCTCCTAAGTACAAAGACAAAATTAAATTTACTCCTGCGTATTACACTCGACTTGAAAAAGCAGGTAAAATTCAAGACGAAATAAAAACTTTAAATAATGATATATCAAGTCAAGATCAATACGCAGAGCAACAAGAGCAATCATTACCACAGGCATTAAATTATCTACAAAACAAAATACCTCAAGCTAAGTTTAAAATTCAAGATAATCCAAACGGAAGTAAATCAATTATGGTTTTACAAGGAAACGTAAATGAAAAAACTGGACAAGTAGACTCTGCAAGTTTTAGACCAGTTCAAAATATTATGGACGTTAATGGTAATTATATTCCATTAGATTATAACAACATAGAAAGCTTACTAATAGTTAACGGCATTATTTAAACATGGCAGAAAACAAAATAAATCCTTACGACCCAACTACATGGGGTATTGAATCTAAACAAAAAATTGATTATGGTGATATAGCTAGAGAAACTCTTTTTAAAAGCACGCCAGGTTTTGGTAAGTCTATTTTAACTATTTCAAACATTGGTAATATAATAAAAGAATTAGTTACCGATAAAGAGGAAAGACAAGAAACTTTAGAAGTTTTACAAAACTCTGTGCAAAACGTACCTTATAGATTGTATAATGTTTTTGCGAATCAATTACCTGCTTTAGCTACAGATATTTTTAAAGTTGCAGATACTGATGTAGATTATGATCCTGAGGAGTTGAAATATTTAAAAACTTTAAACCCAGAAGATCCTTATCAAAGCCCTACAGGTGATCCAACTGGTTTTAAAACTAATGCTGATAGAATAAAATTTTTAGAAAACTATGATTCTTCTGCTATAGCTAAAAGACAAAAAAAAGCTGATGAATTTTTAAAAAAACAGTATAGAGAAATAGACAGTATAAACAAGTATTTAATAAAAGATACTGGTGAAGGAATGATCAAAGGCTTTAAACAAGGAGACGCCTCTGATTTTATTGGTGGTATTGCCAATGCTAATATTCAAATGGTGGAAACTGTTGTACCGGCTATGTTAACAGGTGGTATTAGCTTACCTTTTCAAATAATAGCACCAATGTATACCGATTACAATAAAATTAAAGCAGAAAACTTATATGGTAAAGATGACCCTGAAGCTTTAAATAAACTTATTGATAACGACGAAACAGAAGTAGCAGTTCCTCTCACTTTAGGTGTTATAGCTAGTGGTCTTGAGTATATAGGTTTTAAAGGCATAACAAAACTTATGCTAGGCAATCAAGCTTCTAGCAAATTTATTACAAATTTACTTTTAACAAGTAATAAAGAAGGTATAACAGAGTGGTTGCAAAGTGGTGTAGAGGGTGTAAACGAGGCTGCGGCTCAAGATAAAAGTGGTGTAGAGATTACAAAAGCTTTTTTTGACAATACTTTTAGTGAAAAGGGATTTGAAGCATATTTAAATGGTTTTGTCGGTTCTGCCGGTGTAAGTAGTGGTAGTTCTATTATAAATAGAGCTTTAAGAAGTGATAATGCAAGTGTTAAAGAAATAAGTTCTTCAATAAAAAATATAGCTGAATTAACTCTTGCAAAAAACTCTACTAAAGATAATGAAGTTAAAGAAGCTTTAGAACAAGAAATAAAACAAAAAGAATTAGATTTAAAAAACTATATATTAGAAAAAAGAAAAGTTGCAGATGTTTTAAATGATGACCAAAAAGCGTCGTTAATAAATTTAATTAATCAAAAAGACGATGTTAGGTCTAAATACTTTTCGTTGTTAGATAAATTAAGATCAAATCAAATAACTAAAAAAGAGTTTGGTTATAGCGCAAGAAGTTTAAGTAATCAAAACAATAGATTAACAGAGCAAATAGAGTTAATTAACGAGTCAGCAAAAGAACAACTATTACAAACATCGTTAGAAAAAACAGCAGAAGAAGCAGAAAAGTTAGGTTTAGAGCAAGAAGAACTTTCTCAAGAAGAGTTTGCTAAAATGTTTCCTGATGATGCTAGCTCTGACGGCTCTATAGATCGTGCCGCGGGTAAAATATTTATAAATAGAGATGTTGCTAGAGAAACAGGTGCAATAGGTGTTGGATCTCACGAGTTATTACACGGCATTATAGGTAACTCTTACGATAAACTAACTACAGAGCAAAAAATAAAACTTAACACAAACTTTTTAAATAATTTAGGCGAAATAGACAGAAATACAGTTCTTAATAGATTAGCTAAATCTTACGGTATAACAGGAGATGGTGTTTTTACAACTGAAGAACTATATACCGCTTTTTCAGACTCTATTGTTGATGGTGAAATAAAATATGATGAAGGCGCTTTTAACAAAATAGCAAATGTTTTTCATGAAATTTTAAATAAAATTTTTGGTTATAAAAAAGAGTTTCAAAGCGCTAGACAGACTTTTAATTTTATAAAAGATTATTCTAAAAACATAAAAGAAGGTAAAATTACAAAAAGAGCTTCTGAGTTTGCAAAACAAGACGTGGGTGTAAAAGGCAAAAAAATGTCAAGAACTACTCTTATTGAAGATATAAACAAAATGCAAAAGGATGCGGTTACAAAAGCTGAGTTTCAAAAACCAGAAGTATTTAACGAAGTGTTTAAAGCAATACAACCTGGTGGCGCTATAAATAACTATATAAGAAGTTTAGGTATGAGTCCTGAGAAAACTCAAGAAACTATTGACGCTGTAACCGATCGTTTAATTAACTTTGATCCTACAGCTAAAAGAAAAGATGGTAGCACTATAGGATCAAAAGGCCTTGGTGAGTTTATAATGGCTAACGTAGGTTTTGCTAAACTAGATGCTGCAAAAACATTAGCTAAAAAAGCTGAAAAACAAAAAAGAACTACAAAGTTAGATGATCCAGATGTTAAAGATATAGCTGATACACCTACACCAACTGAAGAAGCTCAAGCTCAAGACGTTAAGCTTAGAAAACTAAAAGATTTTAATGTAAATTTAGATGATGGTTTAGCTGATGCTTTGACTGTAGCTGAAGTTGATGATGTATTAGATAATTTTAACAACGGTAAAATAACTTTTGAGCAAGCACAAAAAGAAATAGACAAGCTTGTACTTAAAGATATAAGAGCTAGTTTATCAAAAATAATACCAAAAATATCAAAAGGCAAACCAACGCCTGAGTATGAAACTTTTATTAGAGAAGAGTATGATGAAATTATTCAAAGCTTAGGAATAAAAACAATAAGAACTTCTTATAAAAAGTTTTTTACCCAAGAAAAAACAGGTGTACAAGATTATAAAAATATTGATCCTGTTACAGGTAAAGTTAGTAATTATAGAAAAGATACTCAGATAAATACTACTAATAAGCGTGAGTATATAAGATATTTTTTAGAAGCTAAAGACGGTGTTTTAAACGAAAGAAGAACAGCTTTAATAAGACGTATTGCAAAAAGAAAAGCTAGTTTAGCCGTTAATAGTTATATTGAGCAAAACTCTAACAACTTAGAGGCTGTTGTAAAATCTAGAATGAGAACTTTTTCTGATAGTGCTGAAAATGCTACTAATGAACAAGTAAGTTTTGACCATGTTAAGTTTTCTAAAACAGTACCATCAAACTACGATAGAATTAATAAAGAAATGAAACGTAAAGGTCAGTATAAAGCGCCGGATGGTACTATAATGACTTTTCAAAAAGACTCAAAAGGAAACTGGAAAAAAGGTTTTGTCTTTGAACAAGCTACAAACGAAACTATGCAAGAAGTTGTAAAACGAATAAAAGGTTTTTACATTGAATCTTTAGTTGCAAAAGAAGATGGTGGTTACGCAGATATAGTTATTGTTTTTCCTGATGGAAAATATGAAAATCATGAAATAAAACAAAGCCCTAGTGCTAGACAAGGTAGCGTTAAGTTTACAAAAATTAATCTTGAAACAGGTGAATACGTTTTAGCAAACCCAGCGCATAAAAATATACCAGGTTTAGATAAAATTGTTAAAGAAGCTATAAAAGTTGCAAAGCAAAAAATAAAACAAATAAACCAGTACAACAAAGAGTATAACGAAAAATATGGTTATAAAAAAGGAGATGCAAGATACGCAGAACAAGTAACTGGTAATGAAAGATTTTTTATACCTGCAGAAGTTGACGATAGAATGTCTGGCAGACTTATTGACCCTAACACGGGTAAAAAAGGTTTAGGCAAAACTCTTGTTAAAAAAATTATAAAAGGTAGAGATGTTATAGCGAATGGTTACGAAAACAAAAAAATAATTATAAACAAAAAGAAAATAGATGCTCCAGTTAGATCTATAACATACGGAGGTGTAGGTTCTTATAGATTAAGTGAAGACTCTAAATTTATAGGTTTAGAACTATTAGATGTAGATGTTGAAGTTAGAGCTAGTTTGCGTAACTCTACTAGACAAATGAGAGATGGTGTAAAGTTTAGAGACAAGTTTGTAGGTATAGAATTTTATATTTCTGGCAAAATAAAAAATGAACCTAACTCTGGTATTGTGACAGAAGAAGGTTTTATGCAAGCTACAGGTGCACCTGCTTTTTCTAAAAGCGCAGGAAATGTAAATAAGTTTAGCAAATCAGTTAATGTTTCAAGAACAACAAGAGAAAATAAAGGTATAACTATTTTAGATTTTGATGATACACTAGCTACTACTAAGTCTTTGGTTAAATTTACAGCGCCTGGGCAAACATTAGTTTATAACGCTAGTCCTAAATCAATAAAAGAATTAGGAAAAAGATCTGGTATTATATAC
>Ga0209645_1001229_pt1 | contig 12935 bp, 18 predicted proteins | sample ETNvirenome_6_30_FD_184070 | JGI IMG/M metagenome (GOLD analysis project Ga0209645, IMG submission 184070) | Marine viral communities from the Pacific Ocean - ETNP_6_30 (SPAdes) (version 2) | ecosystem: Environmental > Aquatic > Marine > Oceanic | place: Pacific Ocean | collected 2013-06-19
TCGTAGTGCTGAAGACATCCTCGAAGCTACAAAGCCCTTTCTTTTAGAGTTAGGAGTTGCAGTTACGGTTAGTGAATCTATCGTTACAGCGGAGCCATTCCCTATTATGGAAACGACCGCCGCTATATCCGATGGAGAGAACACTATCATAGCTACAGCTATGGTCGGAGTTGATCTCGACCAGAAGGGTATGCAAATGCCTCAAAAATTTGGTAGCGCCTCTTCTTATGGCAAGAAGTACGCACTTGGTAATCTGTTCTTAATTGACGATACCCAAGATTCTGATGCCGCGAATACCCACGGTAAAGCAGCATCGAAACCTAAATTAGCAATGGGCACGCCTGAGTTCGATAAAGCACTTAAGTATGTGCAAGACGGTGGAACTGTTGCTAAGATTAAACTCAAATATGACCTTGATAATAAAGTCGAGGCAGCACTTAAAGTATGACAGAAAAAAATGTAATTGAAAAGCTACGCGAAGATGAGCACTACTACGGAGAGTTTGGTAAACAATTCTTAAGTAATAGTGACATCTCCACCCTGCTTAAAAACCCGTTGGCGCTTGGACAACAACGCGCGCCAAACCCTGCGTTTTTGGTCGGTGGATATTTTCATACAGCTATTCTCGAACCCGATAAGCTTAAGAAATATAAAATTATTGAAGCTTCAACCCGGAACACTAAAAAGTATAAAGAAATTTCAGACGGTGAGCTTTGTTTATTGCAACACGAGGTTGATCAAATCGAAGTATTAATTGATAAAGTACTTAATAATGATGTATGCAAAGAGCTTATACGTCCAAGCAATGGTGAATACGAACTACCTGGAATTACCGAAATCGAGGGCATTAAATGGAAAGGCAAAGCAGATATTATTAACCACGATGACAGGGTAATTGTTGACTTAAAAACAACAGCAAAGCTCGAAGACTTTCGTTGGTCAGCAAATAAATACAACTATGACAGTCAAGCGTATATCTATCAAAAAATATTTGGATATGATATGATCTTTATTGCAGTAGATAAAGCGACCCATCAAATAGGAATATTTGATTGCTCGCCACAGTTCCTAGAACGAGGTCGAGAAAAAGTAGAAAAAGCAATTGAAGCATATCGATTGTTTTATATGAATGATAATTTTGAACCAAAAAACTATTTTATTAACGAAACCCTATAACTATGGCATCAATTGTTAAAACAAGCATTAACCTAAATGCAATACCAAAAGACAAAATCATTAACGGCAAGAAGGGTAAATATTTACCTATCACATTAACGCTCAATGATGAGGTTGACCAGTTTGGCAATCAAGGACCTGTAATTGTTGAACAAACTAAAGAAGAACGAGAAGCTAAGTCACCAAAGACGTATCTCGGTAATGTAAAAGTAGTATGGACTAATGGACAAAACGTTGAAGCAGCGCCAAGAATGGACCAAGGGGCACCAGCACCGCCGCAAGCAGCACCAGCCGATGATTTACCATTTTAATCACATGTACGAAGGCGATTATCAAAGCATCACGTACGACAAGGATGGTAATGTAACCTCTATAGAGGATTAGTATAAATAATTAAATAACGCAATTAATGCAGACAACAGAGATCAATGGATTCGTGATTGATAAGTTTAATCAACACGGACTACCTGAAGGCAAATCGCAAAGCACATGCCCTTTGTGTTCGCACAACAGGAAACCCGAAAATAGAAAGCAGCAATGCGCTTCTTTAGATTGGGATCGTGGTCTCGGCACTTGCCACAACTGTGACAAAACGTTTCAACTGCATACCTACGAGCGCAAAGGGAAGGCTGCTAAAACATATGTTAAGCCTGAGCCCTTTGTGCTAGAAGAAACAGGAACGAAAGTCGAAGAGTGGTTTAAATCCCGCGGCATATCAAAAGATACGCTTCATGATCTTCAGGTTACTGAAGGCCAAGAGTACATGCCGCAGACAGGTAAAACCGAAAATGTAATAAAGTTCAACTATTTCATGGGCGATGAATTAATTAATGTCAAATATCGCGATGGGAGAAAGAACTTTAAATTATATAAGGGTGCCGAAAAAATATTCTATAACATCAATTCTATTGTGGGTTATGAATATGCAATTATCGTTGAGGGTGAAATGGACGTGCTTGCGCTGTACGAAGCTGGTATTACAAATGTAGTATCAGTGCCCAATGGCGCAACATTAAACACCAACAACCTTGAATACTTAGATGCATGTATTGATTATTTCGAAGACAAAGAAAAAATCATTCTTGCCGTAGACTCAGACGAAGCGGGTCAAGCACTGCAAACCGAGTTGATACGTCGATTGGGTTCTGAAGTGTGTTACCTTGCAACGTTTGATGACTGTAAAGACGCTAACGAATATCTATTAAAGTATGGTAAAGAAAAGCTTGTTACACGTATTACGAATGCCAATCCGGTACCTCTTGAAAATGTTACTACGTTTAGAGACATTGAAGATGAGGTCACTGATTTTGTACGTAACGGATTCAAACCCGGCTTTCAAGTTGGCCTTAGCAATTTCGATGATATCTTCAGCACTTACACTGGGCAGTTTATCACTGTTACGGGTATTCCTTCAAGCGGTAAATCAGACTTTGTAGATCAAATGGTTGTAGGTTATAACCGTTTATACGGCTGGAAAGCGGCATTTGCATCTCCTGAAAACCAACCAACGTATTTACACGCACATAAGTTAATGCGAAAAGTGTGGGGCGACATGCCCTCTGCAGGCGATATTGCGGGTCAACGATGGAATGAGGTTGCAGATCACTGCAATACAAACTTCTTTCATATTGATATGGAAAGGTACACGCTTGAAGCAGTGCTAAAAAAAGGTGCAGAGCTTGTAAAGCGCAAAGGTATTAAATGCCTTGTTATCGATCCATTTAATAAAGTGCGGGCTAATGACGCTTCTGGAGACGTAAACATATATACTCTTGAGTATCTCACTAAAATTGAAATATTCGCTAAAAAGTATGACGTACTTGTAATCATTGTAGCACACCCTACTAAAATGTATAAAGACTCTAATGGTAAAATTGAAGAGCCAACTATGTACAATATTAAAGGTGGTGGTGAATGGTACGATGCTTCATATCACGGATTATTAGTACACAGAGACTACGAAGCAAAAACTGTTAAAGCTAAAGTACTTAAGGTTAAGTTTCAAAATCTTGGAGAGAATGGCGCTGAAGCTCATTTTAAATGGGAGCCTCGGTCTGGTGGGTTTATACCTATTGAAAACCCGAATGCTATACTCGATGAGCCAATGCCCTGGGAATAATGGGAATATGGAATAGAAAAAAAACAAAGCAAACCGATTGGGGTAACTTTTATAGAAGCGAAGAAGAATTTGAGGCTATGCGCTGGTGTTTAAAACACGGTATAAAGATAGGCCTTCTTGCTGCTGAAAAAGGTAAAACTAATCCGCAAAACTTTTGGATTGATATTGAAATAAAAGGCAACAAACACCGCAGTCCAGAAACGTGGGATGCAAAAGAAGTTTGGCCACAAATTTACAAATATTATAAATATTATTATGACAAACATAGAGGATCAATATGAAAAACTACTTCTTGAGCTTCTTACGGCGCCTAAGAAAGACGACCGTACAGGAACTGGAACTCGCGCTGTATTTGGTCGTACTTTACGCCACAGCATGTGCAATGGCTTTCCTCTTCTTACGGGCAAGCGTATCTATTATAATTCAGCCATAGGCGAGTTGCTTTGGATACTAAACGGCCGTACCGACATGCAGTATTTGCACGACAATAAAATTACTTATTGGGACGCAGACTACAAGCGCTCAGGCCGCACTGATGGCAACTTAGGACCTGTTTATGGACACCAATGGCGTTCATTTAATGGTGTAGACCAGTTATCAAACTTAGTGCACGAAATTAAGAAAAATCCAACATCGCGCCGCTTGATAGTTAACGCGTGGAACCCGGCTGATATACCTGATATGGTCTTGCCGCCGTGCCATTATGGCTTTCAAGTATTTGTTAACGATGGCAAGCTTGATTTAATGTGGCAGCAACGTTCTGCTGACGTATTCTTAGGCTTGCCTTACGATATTGCAATGTACGGTTTACTTCTTGAGTTGCTTGCTAAAGGCGCGGACCTTAAACCAGGTGAGCTTATTGCACAACTTGGCGATTGCCATTTGTATAACGACCATCGTGATCAAGCTATTAAGTACATTGGCAGAATAAAACAAGCTAAGCTACCAACGCTTGCGTTAAGCAAAGGCATTAGCTACGATAAAGGCCAATTGGAAATACCAACTAAGTATAACATTGCAGTTTTAAACTACGACCCACACCCTGCAATACCAGCGCCATTATCAGTGGGAACATAAGACAAAATGACATACTATATTTATCACATACCGGGTCAAAAAATAGGAGTAACGCGTGATCTTAATAATAGAGTAACTCAGCAACAAGGGTATGCTGAAGGTGAATACGAAGTTCTATTTGAGGGTGAAGATATCGATGAGGTATCAAGGCTAGAGATAGAACTTCAAAAGTCTTATGGCTATCGCGTTGACAACAAATTATATAAAGATTTATTTAAACCAAAACATATGAGAGTAAACCCAACAAACCAAACAACAACCTTTCCTGTGCCTGTTGAAAAACTTAAAGGCCGTCTTATGGACAATATAGGCCTAAGCTGGATTACACCACAGGGTTATCGATTTACGATCGACAAAACCAATATCCAATGGATTATGGACAATTGTCGCATCTCGCATTTCAATGTTGATCGCTGTTATATTTATAACAAAGCATTCCATGAGTACGAACAAAGTCGTTTTAAAACACAAGAGGCGCCGGAAAGCGAATGCTGTTTAGGAGAATACCAGCCGTTTGATAACATTAGATGTTGGGCTAAAGAGCGCGGCATTTACGACAAGGGCGATGTTAAAACACAATTTTCAAAACTTGTAGAAGAAGTTGGAGAACTTGCTAAAGCTATCCTAGAAGAAGACGACATTGAATTTGTCGATGCTATTGGCGATTGCGTTGTTGTGTTAACAAATCTTGCTTATTTAAACGGGTATACAATCGAAGAGTGTATTGATGCTGCGTGGACACAAATATCAACACGCAAAGGTAAAATGCAGAACGGTACATTCGTTAAAGACGAAGGCCACCCCGGCGAAACTATTGCAAAATTCTTAGCATCTAAAACCGCAACACTATGAAACCAGTAGCATCACACGATACTATCGTACCAATGCAGTTTCGCGACCCCGTTGTGCGTCGTGTCTGCCAGAAGTTTGTTGGCCGATCAAATGTTGGCTATGAAAAATACGGCGTCACTTTAGAAGACGATCCTAGTGAAATGCTTACTTGGCTAAATCACTTACAAGAAGAGCTAATGGATGCCGTCTTGTATTTGCAAAAAGCTAAAGAAAAGTATGAAGCACAGAGCTCCGAGGAGTAATATGAGAAAGAAATATAGTAAGAAAAGAGGACCAGTAAGATCAAAGAAGGTGTCGATTGACGGCATCAACTTTGCTTCTGGCCTTGAAAAGTATATGTATCTTGCTTTGAAGAAAGCAAAAATTCCAGCAATATATGAAGGTGAAACATTTGAATTACAACCCGCTTTCGAGTTACCCTTTGAAAGTTACGAGTGCCAGGGGAACGGTAAGGGCGAATTCATTAATAGAGGAAATAAAAAAATCCTCAATATCAAATACACGCCAGACTTTGTAGGAAAACATTTTATAATCGAGTGTAAAGGTAGAGCTAACGAATCTTTTCCAATGCGATGGAAATTATTTAAAAAGTACATTGCAGAAAACAAGCTAGAGCCTTTCACATTGTATAAACCGCAAAACCAGAAACAATGCGACGAAGTAATACGACTGATCCTAGAGAAGCAAAAGCTTTGGCCAGGAAAAAGTACGCAGAGCGCCAAATAAAAAAATGGGTCGATTGGTCCTGGCGGGTACGCGGAAGAGTAATTTATAAAGAATTAATAGAACAAATAAAAAAATATGAATAAAGATAATTCAAATTGGGCAGTGTCTGTTGGATTTTATCCCGGTGTTTTAGTAGGTGTGCGCAGCTATTATTCGGACAACTTAACGTCACACGTATTGTACGTGCCATTCTTTGATATCGCACTTCAATTTATGTACGAATAATGGGGTTGTTTGACGAAAGAATTGCATACAAACCTTTTGAGTATCCAATATACTATAATGAAGGTTGGTTAAAACAAGCTCAAGCGTTCTGGCTGCACACTGAAATTCCCATGCAGGGCGATGTGAAAGACTGGAACGAGAACTTAACAGATGCTGAAAAAAACCTAGTGGGAAATATCCTGCTAGGTTTTGCTCAAACCGAATGTGCTGTGTCTGATTACTGGACGCAGAAAGTAACTAAATGGTTTCCTAAACATGAAATCCAGCAAATGGCAATGATGTTTGGCTCGCAAGAAACCGTGCACGCAGTAGCGTACAGTTATTTAAATGAAACATTAGGCTTAGAAAACTATGAAGCATTCTTGCATGACGAAGCTACAGCCGCGAGGTTTGATAACCTTGTTGCTTATGACGGAAACGATCCTATTGGCATTGCTAAATCGCTAGCGGTATTCAGTGCGTTTGCGGAAGGCGTTAGTTTATACTCGGCGTTCTCTGTATTGTATTCGTTTCAATTGAGAAACAAACTGAAAGGCATTGGCCAGCAAATGAAATGGTCTGTACGCGACGAGTCTTTGCATTCTAAAATGGGTTGTCAGTTATTCCGTCATATGTGTGATGAAATACCAGGCTTATTAGAAGACTGCCGTGCAGATATTGTAGAAGCTGCAAGCACAATGCTTAAGCTGGAATTTCAATACATTAATAAAATGTTTGAGGCTGGTGATATTGAAGGCATTGCCGCTATTGATCTCAAGAACTTTATTAGAAAGCGCACAAATGAAAAGCTTGTTGAATTAGGATATATAGATTTAGGATTATACTTTCCTTATGTGCCTGAGAGTGCGGCAAAGTTAGATTGGTTTTACCATCTTACAGGCGGGGTAACGCATACAGATTTCTTCGCTATGAGATCTACTGATTACTCTAAGGCAAATGAAGGAGAGGACTTTGAAGATATTTGGTAATGGAAGATAAAATAAAAGAATACGTATTAGATAAATACCCAAAGCTATTTAAAGGCAGAGACCTTATTGTAGTTGAAAAAGAACACGTGTGGCAGATTAGTTACAAGGATGGTAGTCCTTTATTTTTAGGTAAAAACGTATTGAACAATGTGGAATAACGAATGGGTAAAAGGTATCGACTACCCGGGGTGGGGCGATACTGATGTATATAAGAAAACGATTGCCGGCGGATACTTACTACAGGGTGAGACGCCGAAGGATGCGTACAAAAGAGTTTCAACAGCTGTGGCTAGAAGATTATATAAGCCTGAACTCGCTGACGTATTTTTTGATTATATTTGGAAGGGCTGGTTAAACCTAGCTTCTCCAGTTTTGTCTAACACCGGAACAGATCGCGGATTGCCAATCTCGTGTTTCGGTATTGACGTAGCTGATAGCATTCAGGACATTGGTCAGAAGAACCTTGAGATGATGCTGTTAGCAAAGCACGGCGGAGGCGTTGGTATTGGTATCAACCAGATCCGCCCTGCAGGAGCTAAGATTACAGGCAACGGTACTTCTGATGGAGTTGTCCCGTTCTGTAAGATTTACGATTCAACCATCTTGGCGACCAACCAAGGCGCTGTTCGACGTGGTGCTGCATCGGTTAACATTAATATCGATCACGATGATTTTGAAGAATGGCTTGAAATTAGAGAGCCTAAAGGTGACGTTAACCGCCAGTCACTAAATCTACATCAATGTGCTGTTGTTGGTGATAAGTTTATGCGTAAGCTAGAAAGCGGCGATGCTGATGCACGTCGTAAATGGGGTAAGCTGTTACAAAAGCGCAAAGCTACAGGCGAACCTTATATTATGTACAAGGGCAATGTAAACAAACAGAACCCGGAAACATATAAAGAGAACGGTTTGAAAGTCCATATGACTAATATCTGTTCTGAGATTACACTGCATACTGATGAATCGCATAGTTTTGTATGTTGCCTCAGCAGTGTTAACCTAGCGAAGTACGATGAATGGAAAGACACTAACCTTATTTACGACGCTATCTGGTTTTTAGATGGCGTTATGGAAGAGTTTATTCAACGTGCTAAAGGATTACGCGGATTTGAAAATGCCGTACGATCAGCTACAAAGGGGCGTCCATTAGGCCTTGGCGTACTTGGTTGGCATACATATTTACAATCTAAAGGAATTCCTTTCGAGGGATTATCTGCACAGTATGAAACACGAAAAATCTTTAGTCAACTTAAAATTGAAAGCGAGCGAGCTTCCCGTGCTCTTGCTGAGGTATACGGTGAGCCTCTTTGGTGCAACGGTACTGGCGTGCGGAACAGCCATCTTCGGGCTATTGCTCCTACCGTCAGTAATAGTAAATTGGCTGGCAACGTCAGTCCTGGAATTGAACCGTGGGCTGCAAACGTTTTTACAGAACAAAGCGCAAAAGGTACTTTCATTCGCCGAAACGCTGTACTTGAAGAAGTACTAGAAGACAATGGACTTAACACACCAGATATATGGGAACACATCCTTAGAGACGGTGGTTCTATTCAAGGCGTCGATGCTCTTGATAGTATTACTGTTGGTGAATGGGAAGAACCTATTAAGAATGTTTTTAAGACTTTTAAAGAAATTAACCAACTCGAACTAGTTAATCAAGCTGGTATACGCCAGCAGTACATTGACCAGTCGGTTAGTTTGAATTTAGCTTTTCCGTCCGAAGCACCCCCTAAGTGGATTAATAAAGTACACTTAGAAGCGTGGAAGAAAGGCGTGAAAACACTGTATTATATGCGCACCGAATCGGTACTACGCGGCGACATTGCCGCTGAAGCGATGGCAGACTGCGTCGCTTGTGATGGTTAAAAAGAAAGGGGATCCGTAATTGGGTCCCCTTTTATTTATTTCTTTTCTTTATTTAAGCGCTTGCGTACTATGTTTGCGGTGGTTTTCATCTTAGCCGCATAGCTAGGATTTTTCTTTCTATTGAATGTAGCTTGTTGATTTAAGCTACTAATAATTTTAGAAAGATTACCGCTTCTTGATTTGATAAGCCAGCTTGCTAATGCTGAAGGCTCTAAATCTCTAAATTTTCCTTTTGCATCAGGCGCGCTCGAATGTTTAAACTCACCCATTTTCTTTTTAGCAGGCGACTTTTCTTTAAGTGAAGAGCGGTCATATCTAGATACTCTACCCTTAGCTTTTCTTTCTCTTTTTGCAGCCGCTAAATCAGATGGGCTAAGTTCAGAATAAGTTTTAGGTGTATCTTTGCTTACCTTTTTAGTTGGCCTAAATGTACCGCTATCACCTTTACTATAACCTTTCTCACCCTTAGGTGTCCGCCAGTCTTCCTGGAACCAGCGCTTAAGGGCTAAGCCCTCTTTGGTTTTGCGAACTTTTTTAAAGGGCGAGTTATTCTGTATATATGCCATTAAACTTTGTCTTTAATATGTTCATACATCATGTTTCCCATTTTTTCACCCATTTTACTATCTGATTTGTAATGAGCTTTGGCAACACGTCGGCTATAAGAAATATTTTTACCGGCTTGATCAAAGGCTTTTTTAGCTTGAGGATATTTATCAGATAAAACTTTAGATATTAATATACCTTGTACTGAATGCCCCGAAGGGTATGACGGCGTTTTCATTGACGCCATTTCAATATCATCTAATTTAATATTCATTTTTTTAGCCAATACCTTGGGTCTTGGTCTATTAAAATATTTTTTAACCTTTAATATTACAGGAGCAGACTCTTCCACCAATGTATTTACTAGCTTTGCATCGTAATCTTTTATATTTTGTTTACTCGCAATTTTTTGAAATATATTTTGAATATCGTCGTTCTCTTTAACAAATTTTTTGTTTGAAGGTATTTTGGTAAGCTCTTTAATTTCTAGCCTAGTGTCGATGCTGTTATCGCTTCTTGGCTTTAATTTTTTTAAAGGAGCTATGTCAAAATCTTTAAACATTATTTTTTGCTTTTATTTCCCCAGTTAGCTGCCCCAACCTTACGGCATTTAGCAATAGCGCCGCTGGCGTACGCCGAAGGGAATACGTCATAGCGGGCTTTTACTTTATTATAGCAAGCATCTTTTTTCTTTAAAGGGCTGCCCCCTTTTTTAATAGGGCTGCCCAGTCTATGTGGTCCAATACCCGCCATAATATTAGTATTTAATAACTTTGCTATTAACACTTGTTGGGGGGCCTTGTTTTTTAGCTTTTTGCTGTGTTTTTTTACGCGATGGCGCCTTCCCGGTTTTAGTAGCTTCACGAACAACTTTTGGATCAACTCTACCTGTTGTTGTAACTGTATATCCGGGTTTATCTTTGCGCTTTTCAATATTGGTAATTTTACCGTTGTAGTTTGGGGTTTTTCTCGTTACCTCCCTTTCTAACGTAGCTCTTGTTGTCTTCTTTTCCAACGTTTTCTTCGTTACCTTCCTTTTTAATGTTCCCTTCGTTTTCGGCTTAGTCGGATCTGTAGCCATTTTAGCTACGCTTTCGTAAGAAGCTTTTTCCGCGTCACTAACTTTTCTTTTAATACCTTTGCGGCTAACAATGTATGTAGTTGGCGCATCGCCCTTGTCGCGATCTGCTCTGGATTTTTTCGTTGACCGGCTCTTGTATATATCTTTTGCATAAGCGCTTCTTTCACGATTCGCCTCTTGCGGTGTAATTTCGCCGGATTTCAGACGGGTTCTAACAGACGCATGTTTTGCTCTGCGATTGTCAAAAGATGCTCTACGATCCGCATTAAATGCAGCTTGACCGTCCTTGCCTGGGGCGTAATCCTTACGACGAACCGTTAAGCCTTCATCTACACGGCGTGTGCGATCGGCCATTTGAGCATCTGTTTTTCTTGCCCCACCTTTGTATTTATCTCCTTTTTTTAGTTTAGCAGGAGACTTAGGGCCACCCTCGTATTTTTTTAGCATCTTCTCCGCGATTGCCTTGCGCTCTTGTGGCGTTACTTTTGGCCCTGGCTTGGTTGAGGGCTTAGAAACTTTGTCATAAGCCTTATTCATTTTTTTAATCATTTTTTTACGCGCCTCTGGCGTTTGTTTTGGACCTTTTTTCCCTGCGCGTGGGTCTTCAAGTTTAGCCGGGCTTTCAGGAGCGGCTTTAATAGCATCCTGTAAGTGTTGCGGCAAGTTGTGCTGTTTACCTACCAATGCTTTTAAGATAGGTGATTTAAAGTTTTGTTTGTAAGCCATGATTATTTTTTGTTACCATATTCAGCCTGCACATCGAATGAAGGACATGCTTTAGCTGCAAATTCATTATGTCCGTGGATAGTTGCATTATCAAAAATATCTGCTAATACAAAAAGCAGATTATCCATTGCTGCTTTCTGTTCTGGCGTGCGTGTATCTTTCGGTGTTTTACCGTCAGTTTCTACCCCACCAATATAACAAATACCTATAGAATTAGAGTTATGTCCTTTTGTATGAGCACCTGATCTTTCTAATGGGCGTCCCGCGTGCACTGTGCCGTCGAGGTATATTATATAGTGATAGCCAATATCTGACCATCCACGCCCATTGGTATGCCAATCTCGGATTGTATCAACATCAATATGCTGCCCTTCTCGAGTAGCAGAACAATGCACAATAATTTTGTTAATTTTTCTTGTTACCATATTATACTTGTTTATCTAAATTGATAATTAATCCCCGCTTTTATTTCAAAGATTTCTCTATCCCAATATTTCATATATTCGCCTTCCGCAAATATACCCCAGTTTAAACCAATCTTATAACCAATTACACTTCCAATACTATAGTCAATCCATTGACCTGGTATAAAATGGTTTGTATTTTCTAGCTGATCTGCAAAATTTTCGTATGAGTACATGTGATCACCAACAATATGCGTGTGCCACGGCAATATACTTGACCATGAATGCATCCAAAAGTTTTCGGAATAATGATAATAGTCTATACCCATAATGGCTGACAGAGAGCCTAATATGCCGATCTGTGAAAGCTGTTCAGCGTTGTAAGCATTGACTATATCGCCATATATATACTTTCTAAAGTCTTCGTCGGTATCTGCAATTCTTACTCCTTCGGGATCTAGCCAATACCAGTCAAAGTCGTCAACCTCGTCGTCATTGTCGTAATCAATACCGTAATATATATCTTCATATCCCATATCGCGCACTAAATCCCACCAAGGATTAGTTGCTAAATATTCAGCAATTGGATTATAACCGTATGCTTTATGACGTCTTCCAGCCACGCCAACACTAAGGTCTACTTCGCCCACATGTAGCCTGGCTCTGGTTTCAATTTGCGTATAGTCTAAATTAACGAGGCCTTGATTAAACAGCTCAGATTTAAACATCCAATGCTTACCCAGATATCTAAGAAAATAACGCTGCGTAGTGTAATCGTTACCCTGTTGTCTACCTCTGTCATATTGTGCTAAGTACTCAAACCCTTCTACCGCACCAACTGTTGCAAACAAAGATGTTGTTGATTGATTATGCCCGTCGTAAAAAGGATTCTGGCGGTTTTCATAATCATATCTAGCAACGCGACGAATGCCAAAAGTATAACGATAATCAAAAGGATTTTCAATTGTAATATCCTGTAAGTCTCCGCCTTGTGTTACGTAATATTGCGTTTGAGCCTCCATTGGCGAAGCGCCATAAACACTAGTATATACTGTACTGTATTTTAAAATACCTTGACCAAAAGCGGAGGTCGTTAGCATCATTGCTAAAAATATTTCTTTCATGCTTTTGCTTTATTACATTATTACTTAGTTTTCTAAGTGATTAAA
>Ga0209645_1001230_pt1 | contig 12930 bp, 15 predicted proteins | sample ETNvirenome_6_30_FD_184070 | JGI IMG/M metagenome (GOLD analysis project Ga0209645, IMG submission 184070) | Marine viral communities from the Pacific Ocean - ETNP_6_30 (SPAdes) (version 2) | ecosystem: Environmental > Aquatic > Marine > Oceanic | place: Pacific Ocean | collected 2013-06-19
ATATGGAGAAAACATTGAAGAAGTTAGGTATGAAAGAAAGTGTAAATGAAAGGGATAATGTTGGTATGGCCTATAAACGCACTTTAGCTAAAGTAGAATTAAAAAAAATCAAAGATGCTATAGAAATGTTTCAAAAGAGAATCAAGAAACAAGGTAGTGTTACTAATGCTAGAGATGAAGAACATCTAAAGAATTTAATTAAAGTTTATAAAGGAATGGGTGGTAAGGGTATAAGAGAATCTATAAACGAACAACAATATTTTGATTCTAAAGCTGTATTTAAAAATTATATGGATAAAGTTTTTAAAATGGCTGGGATAAAAATAATAACATTTGATCCTATGAAAAAAAGTTTTTATAATGGTTCTTGGGGTGGATTTTATACAGTTAGGTCAAGTAACAAAGTAGATATGCCTGGTCAAGGTAAAGTAAAAAGAAGTTCAGCTGTTCTACCAGTATACATTGATAAAAAGAGTCAAATTTCGTTAGGGGTTAGTGGTGAAGGTTTTAAATTAGGTAAAGCTGGTAGTTCACAAGTATTAAAGAATCTGAAAGATTTTAAGAAATCTGATTTAAGTGAAATAGTTTATCAATTCAAAGGATATACTAATACACAAATGGATGAGTTAGATGCTATGTTGGCAAGAGCAGGAGTAAAGGGAACACCAAACTTTAATAAAATGACTTACACCACTAATAAGATTAGTAAAAATTTAGACAAAATTGTAAAAAGTAAAGGTGGTAAGAAAATTAAAGAAGGAACTTGTGGATATGGATTGGATGGGAACTTGGGTGAAGAACCAGCAGGACCACATCTAATTAAAAAGAAAAAGAAAACGGTAAAAGAAGATATTGAGATGTCTAAGGGTGTAAAAAAACTAATGAAGATTGCTGATGAAGGATTTGGTAAAGTGGGTGGTACAACCGTAGATAGTATGTCCGCTGGTTTATTTAAACAGATTTATAATAAAGTAAATGATGACCTCAAGAAAAAACTAAACCAAAAAAACGAAAAACAATTGGTAAGAATTATCGGTGGAATGTGGAAAAAATTTGGAAAAAATGTTAGTATAGGTAGTAGTTTATAATGATTAGTTTAAAAAGTTTGATGAAAAACATCAAAGAGATGAAGATTAGTAAACCAAAAAGGGGTAAAGAAACTCCATTGGATGCAAATGTTCAGATACCAGGATATGGTGTATTAACAAGAAAACAAATGCAAGGTAGTATCCAAAGATATATTAAGGAAGTTTCTAATTATATTAGAAAAGGTGATATGGAACAAGCATACAGTTCTCTATACAAAAGAGGAGTGTTGAAGGGATTTTTGGAAACAGAAATACAACATCAAGGGAAAAAATTATGATTAAGTTAAAAGAACTAATTAAAGACCAATGTAATTGTGATGGTGATTGTTGTTCTCCTATTACAGAGGAGGTGATGTCCGATAGGGATGTTAAACGAATAAAAGACCTTACAAAATACAACAACCATACAATGGCTAGATATGAGTTGGCTAAGTTAGCTAAAAGTAAACAACACATGAAATTCTATCAGGCCATAATGGATTTACAAGATGTTATAGGACATTTACCAAGAGGTTTGAGTTTGACAAGACACGATATGGAACAACCATTTATGAATTTGTTAAAAAGAAAATATAAAAATTTTGAAGATATATATGGGGCGTTATAATGAATCATAAAATGTGGGCACAATGGAAAGACTTTAGGATGAACGAAGTAGACGACCATGAAGGAAAAATGGCCAAAGCTCAATTAGAAAGGTCTATGAAGTATGCTAAAATGATTTACGACATTATAGAAAATGTTGACAAAGGTAAAGATGGTGGAGTTCAATTTCCAGCATGGGTACAATCCAAACTTACCAAGTCTATGGATTATTTACAATCAGTATATAATTATTTAGATGGTAAAGATGGTTTAGAAGATAAATTTCAAGATAAAAGTTAGATAATATTATATTTATATCTAAGGAGACATAAAATGGCAAAGTTAAAAGATTTATTAGAAGAAAGTTTTTCATTGGTTGGTGGAATTGTTACACAACAACCAATCAATGACCAAGCATCACTTACTGATTTAGTAGAAGATATCTATGGTGAAAAACCAAAGAAAGTATCTGCTAACGAAGTATTAGAGGCTGTTAGAACATTTAGTTCTATTGGAAAACATTTAAGAAGTGAAGCTAATCTAAGAAGTATTGCTAAGTCTCTAAGTGATATTGCTGAGAAGGCAAAACTACACACCGTTCAAGAAACCGAAGATTGGTTTGATAAAGTTACTGTAAATCGTAATATGAAAGATTTAACAACATTATCAAAATCATTTAATAAAATTGCTGGTGAGGCTCACACATTACAAGAACGGATGAGTGCTTTGTATGAAGATATGGGATATATTCTTAACAGATATTATGAAATAGAAGGAGATGAGGAACATCCACAGGCAGACCAAGAAGATGATATGGTAAAGGCTGGGTTGAAGAATGTAAAGGGTTCAGACATAAAAGAAGGTGATTACGAAGCATTCTTCCAAAAAGCTATGAAAAAATATGGTATCAAATCTCCAGCAGAATTAGATGATGATAAGAAAAAAGAATTTTTTAACTATGTGGATAAGAATTATTCTGCTAAAAACGAAAAAGACTAATGGTAAAATTAAAAGAACTATTAAACGAACGCAGACTTCGTGATTACGATACAAGTGAAATGGAAGAACTTTTAAAAAGATTAAATAAATACACTGCTGATATAAATAAACTATGGCCACAGCTTCAAAAAAGTAAAGCAAAAACAAAATGGAAAAAGGCTCAGGATATAGGATACGGTCTATCTGGATTAGGAAAAAATATGATGAGAAAGTTGGATAGGATTAGAAACATAATGGACGCTCCAGAATATGATGATGACGAGTAATTTAAAATTTAAATAAAGAGGTAACAAATGTTATATGTAAAGGTTGGTAAAAATAAATCTATTGAAAAGGCAATAAGCATTTTCAAAAGAAAAGTAAAAGAAAGTGGTTTGATGTTGGAATTAAGAGAAAGGTCTTTTTATAAAAAACCATCAGCAGACCGTAGAGAAAAGAAAAACAAAGCAAAATTAAGAAATAAGTATAAAGTATTACGAGAAAAGGATTAAATACACACTTTTTATACACTTTTTTTTAAGTTTATAATACTTATTACTAAACAAATACACTATCGTATATTCCTATACATCATATAGTGTACCTTATAATAATCATATTGTAGTTCCTAATAACTATATTAAATCCTATTTGGAGAAATAATAATGGATGATCTTTTAAAAGAAGCCATTGCTGATGCGAAAGCCGTTCGTGAAACTGCTTTAGCTAACGCTAAGATGGCACTTGAGGAAGCATTTACTCCACGACTAAAATCAATGTTAGCTCAGAAGATTCAACATGAAGTAGAAGATGAAAAAGATGCTGAAGAAGGATACGATGAAGTAGAAGATGCTGAAGAAGTTGAAGATGAAGAAGAAGGCATGGGACACGATGAAGTAGAAGATGCTGAAGAAATCGCTTATTCAGAAGAAGAAGGTGAAGAAGAACCTGAAATGGATGAAGAAGAAGATGAAGAAGATGTTGATGAGTCTAACGTAATTGAAATCGATGGTGTGAAGTATGCACCTGTAGTTTCTGAAGAAGAAGATGAAGAGGAAGAAATGGATGAAGCTGAAGAAGTCGAAGAGGCTGAAGAAGTTGAAGAATCTGATGAACTTGACTTAGAATCTATTCTTCGTGAGTTAGAGGAAGAAGAGGAAGAAGATGAAGATAAAGACGAAATGAAGGAAAATGATGTATCTTCTGGAATCGGTAAATCTGATAATGCTCACAATGCGGAAGCTGGTGATTCTTCTAAAGTCGGACAAGGTCCTGAAGGTGAAGGTTCAGACAAAGAGGCTGGAAAAGAACTTGATGACCATGAAGTCGTGAAAGAGGGTGAAGATAAAGAAGAAGGCGAAGATGAAATGGATGAAGATATCGACCTTGAAGAAGTATTGAAAGCTCTTTCCGAAGAAGAAGAAGTCGAGGAAGAAGTGGATGAAACTGCTACACTCAAACAAGAAATTAAAGAGCATAGAGATGTTGTAAAATATCTTCGTGCTAAACTAAACGAAGTTAATTTATTAAACGCTAAACTATTGTTTTCTAACAAACTTTTCCGTACATTTGGTTTAACCAATGAACAGAAGATGAAAGTAGTAGAAACTTTTGATAGAACAAAGAATCTTAGAGAGATTAAGTTGGTTTACTCAACACTCGCTGAGTCTTTTGGACAATCAAAACCTGCTCCTATCAAAGAATCTGTAAGGAAAGGTTCAAGTTCTAAAGCTGTAGCTTCAACAAAACCTAAGAAAGAAGTTATTTCTGAAGGTGATGACTTGAAGGCTAGGTTTAAGAAATTAGCTAACATAATTTAAACCCTTAATTGGAGACTTAATAATGAGTAAAAATACAAGTACAATTGAATCTTTGATGGATGGATATAATCCACAAAGACAGTTGTTAGAACAAACTCGTAAATTAGTCAAGAAGTGGGAGCCAACAGGTCTTTTAGAAGGTTTGAATAAAGAACATGAAATCAATGGAATGAGTGTTCTTTTGGAAAACCAAGCTCGTCAGTTAATTGATGAGGCTTCAAGAACTGGAACTTCCGCAAATTCAGAAGAGTGGTCAGGTGTTGCACTTCCATTGGTTCGTAGAATCTTTGGTGAGTTAGCAGCTCAGGAATTCGTTTCTGTTCAGCCTATGAACCTTCCTTCTGGACTTATTTTCTATCTTGACTTCAAGTATGGATCTGCACAAACAGGTCAACATACCGATGGTGGAAATGTCCACGGTACTACAGATGGTGCTGGTGATGCTACTGGTGGTTTATATGGTGCTGGTAAATTTGGATATTCTATTAATGATAAAGAAACTGCTGCATTAACTGCACATGCTTCTGTTGCTAATGCTACACAGTATACAAGTGGTTCAGTATCTTGGAAAGATGTTGATTTCGATCCTAATCTATCCGCTTCTGTTGCTATAGGTGGTGCTGCTGACAATGGTCTATTGAAGATTAATGTCGATAAAGCTGCTTTATCTGCTGTAACTGGTGTAGATGCACACGATCCTGATGGTATCCGTGCATTCTCAATATCTGGAACAGGATTTGATGAATTTTTCCCAGCATTTACTAAACAGGTTGGTGATGTGATTTCTTTTATTGTAAAGAAAGATACAGGTCCTAAACCAGGAAATGATGTAAAGGTTAAATTCCATGCATTATCAGATAATAACTACAATAGAGGCGATTTTGAAGCTACTGCAGGTCAGATTGATGCTAATCCTGAGACTGATATTGATATTCCAGAATTGGATATCGCTTTAAGAAGCATTCCAATCATCGCTAAGACTCGTAAGTTAAAAGCTGTGTGGACTCCTGAGTTAGCACAAGACTTAAACGCTTACCATAGTGTTGATGCGGAAGCTGAATTAACAGCTCTTCTTTCCGAGTACATCTCAATGGAAATTGACTTAGAAATTCTTGATATGTTGAAGTCTAATGCTTCTGCAAAGACAGAATACTGGTCAGCTAAAGTTGGATATGAGTATGACGGAAGTGGAACTGATCTTGCTGCTTGGACACAAGTAAGTGGAGCTTCTAATGCTTATACTAAAGGAACTTGGTTCCAGACTCTTGGAAACAAGATACAAGCTGTATCAAATGCAATCCATCAGAAAACACTCCGTGGTGGAGCTAACTTCATAGTGGTATCACCTGAAGTTGCTACAATCATCGAGTCTATTCCTGGATATGCTTCAGATGCTAGTGGTGATGCGACACAAGGTCAATTCGCTATGGGTGTACAGAAAGTTGGTGCTTTAACTAACAGATATAATGTATACAAAAACCCATACATGACTGAGGATGAAATACTCGTTGGTTTCCGTGGAAGTAACTTCCTAGAAACTGGTGCTGTATATGCTCCATATGTACCGTTAATCATGACACCTCTTGTTTACGATCCTAAGAACTTTACACCAAGAAAAGGTGTAATGACTCGCTATGCGAAGAAGATCGTTAGACCAGAGTACTATGGTAAGGTCATCGTAGCAGACTCAAACCTTGTTTAAGTAGTAATACTTATTCTATATAAAAATGGGGAGCTTTTTAGTTCCCCATTTTTTTTATCTATTTTTCATTTCTTGATATTTATTTATAGATATATCTAAACAATTCTAATTAGGAGAAAACCTATGGCTCAAGAACCAATCTGGCCAGGTAGTGGTTCCGCTGTAAGTGGTAATACACCATTTGGTTTTTACGATGAGGATTCTGTATTTCAAACAGACGCCCCTAAGTTTGCTTCATGGTGTGCTAAAAGAATGGGATACCCTATAACAGCAATCGAACTACAAGACACACAATTTTATGCTTGTTTTGAAGAGAGTATTACAGAATATTCTGCACAAGTGAATCAATTCAATATAAAAGATAATTTATTAAGTTTAAAGGGACAATCAACTAGTTCTAATTTAACACATAAGAGATTAGCTAATACTATGGGTGAACAAATATTTTTATCCGAAACTTATGGTAGTGAGGCCTTAGTTGGTGGAACAGTACCAGTTTACAAAGATAAAATTAAAATTGATAGTGGTTCACAAGATTACAACCTGAACACATTGTTAGCTGATGTGAGTGGTAGTGGTGCTATTGAAGTCAAAAGGGTATATTATGAAGCATCACCTGCGATAACAAGATACTTCGATCCTTATGCTGGAACAGGACAACAAACAAACAATATGTTGGATGCATTTGGATTCGGTGGTTCATCACCTGCAATTACATTCGTATTACAACCAATATATGCCGATTTACTTAGAGTACAGGCAATTGAGTTTAATGACCAAACTAGAAAATCTGCATATTCATTTGAATTAAAAAATAATAATTTGAGGATATTCCCACCACCTACAGTATCAGCTTCATTGTGGTTAGAATATAGTAAAGTTACTGAAAGAGATAATGTATTGAGAACAAGATATAGTGGTTCGGTTGATACTGTTTCCGACCTCAGTAATGCACCTTATGATAATATGAAATATACAAACATAAACGATGTTGGAAAAACTTGGATTAGAAAGTATGGGTTGGCGTTGTCAAAAGAATTATTAGGTATGGTTCGTAGTAAATATGGAACTATTCCTATTCCTAATTCAGATGTAACTTTAGATGGAGATACATTGAGAGCAGAAGCAACTGCTGAAAAAGACCAATTGATGGAACAATTAAGAGAAATGTTAGACCAAACAAGTAATAAGGCACTTTTAGAGGCTGATAGAGAGGCATCAGATAACTTACAAGAGAAGTTAAAGAAAGTTCCTTATCCAATTTACATAGGATAATATAATGGCAAGTAGATATTGGCCTTCACGAGACACAGAACTAGCTAAAAGATTTAATGATGAGTTAGTAGGTAATTTAAAAGATGACAAATGTGGAATCATTGGACATGAGGTAATTCTATATCGTGTATCGGTATATGATACACCAACAAATATGTATGGTGAAGCCAGTGACGGTAAAGTTTATGAGGCTGGTGTTAAATTAGCTTGTATAGTAGAGGCTGGTGATATAGATTGGAATAATGATGAATTTGGTCCTGATACAAGACAAGAAGTTCAGTTTCATTTCCAAAGAGATATGTTGATTGATGTAAACTTTAGACCAGACATAGGTGATGTTGTAAGTTGGAATCATGGTTATTTTGAAATCAACGGAACAAATGAAAATCAGTTAGTTGGTGGAGATTATAATAAAAATTGGACAATAAGTTGTACTGCATTTTTAACGAGAATAAATAGTTTAAATATTGAAGAAACACGAGCGTTTTAATGAGTAGAAATAAACCAATATCGAGAAAAGCAAGAATAGCATCTAGCAAGTTGGCTATCAGGCCTGATTTTAATAGAGGAACACAGTACCGTAGAGATACTGATGATGTAAAAAATATTTCAGTAACTATCAAAGATGTAGATGCAGCTATAATGTATTACTTCAATGAAGTTATTAGACCTAATGTTAGTGAGAAAAAAGAAGTCATAAAAGTACCTGTAATGTATGCATCACCTGAAAGATGGGTGAGTATACAGAAACGAGGTTTTATGAGAGACAAGAAGCAACAGTTAGTCGTTCCTGCTATTATATTTAGAAGAACTGGTATTCAGAAAAATGAAAATGTCCCAACATCAAAAATAGATGCAAACAATCCTCAAAATTTTGTAACTTTTGAACAAAAATATACACAGGCAAATAGATACGACCAATTTTCAAGACAGATTGGATTAACACCACAGAAAGAATTTTATAATGTAGTCGTACCTGATTATATAACATTAAATTACGAATTTACCATTTGGACATCATTAATAGAACAAATGAATAATATTGTGGAAAAGGTAAATTATACTAATGGTTCATATTGGGGTGAGCCAGGTAAAATGAGATTTAAATCACAAATAGATAGTTTTAGTGATGCTAGTGAAATGGATGCTGGTGAAAGATTAGTAAAGACTAATTTTGCCGTAACTATGTATGGTTATATTATACCAGAAGAATTTAATAAGATGGTAAATACTAGAAAGCAACTCACACCAAAAAGACTAATATTTGGTACTGATGTTGATACTCCCGCAGTTGATTTTCAAAAAACAGATGGTAAAGTTTTAGATCCTACACAAAAATTACGAGCTTCCCCTCAAACAGAGGTCTTTGGTGTAAAGACATCTAATAGTTTCACTTTACAGGCGGGTAATAGTATAATAATAACAAATGATGGATTGTCATTTAATGGTAGTGAACGATTGGTACAATCTGTAAGAACCGTTCAACCAATTTTAACTAATTCGGATGTTATATTCAATTCTATGAATGTTTCTTCTTTTACGATAGGTGGTACTACTTTCGATCCAACTTCATATAAAGGAAATCTTACGGTTTCTGGTTCATTGACTACCACACAAGGGATGACCGTAGGTGGTAATGCTGATATAAGTGGTATAGTAACTGCTAAAGAATTTCACACACAAGTTGTTAGTGCATCTATAATTTATCAAGAAGGTTCTACACAATTTGGTGATACTATAGATGATACACACCAATATACAGGTAGTATGAGTATAACTGGATCGTTTACCTTAAATGGTAGAAGAATTGACGAGATATCAAATGATACTGGTTTGGCCGATGCTAGTCAAAATGCTTTGGTAACAGAGTTTGCTGTAAAAACTTATGCAGATAATATTAGTACATCAATAGCAGATGAACAGACTTATTTGAGGAAAAACTTTTTTAAGACATCGAATGCAATTACACCACCATCTACCGCAAGTTTTAATGCTGTAACCGCATCTGCACCAAATACTTTACCAGATACTACTGAAAATGATTTTATATTTTTTATCAACGGTCAATATATGGAACATGATGCCATTACTATTCAACAATCTGGTGCCAATCTTATTCTAAAAGTTGATAATTCTTCAATCGGATACGATTTAGAAACAGATGATGAGATTGTAGCATTAGGCAAATTTAACTCGTAATGAGAAAATTTGTATTTGACCACCCCATAATTTTTAGTGGTTCTGCGGGTATTGAAGCTGTACCTGGTATTCCAATAAATGCATCCTCACCAATAACAGCATCATTTAAAGCAATACAAGACATAAGTACGACTGGTAAACCTATATTTAATAGTCTCGATATTGCAGATAATGTAAATGTTTCTACTGGTAGTTGGGTAATTTCAAAAGAGGGTTCGGATGTTGAATTTACAAGATCAGGTAGTTTTGATATAATTGGTTCATTGAATGTAGATACCACATTACAAGTATCTGGTAATTTAAATGTAGATGGAATTTTGATTGCAGATGAACTAAAAGTTAGAGTTACATCTTCTTCTGTAATATTTCCAAGTGGTTCAACTATGTTTGGTAATAGTTTAGATGACATACACAAGTTTACTGGTAGTGTCGGTGTAGGTGGTGAAAATACTGCCTCGTTCAATTTAACTATTCCAAAAGTTTCAGGTACATCAGGTTCTATAACATATAATATAACAGAGTTCAAAAATATACCATTTCCAAGTGCTCCCTTTGACCAAGTTAGTCCTGTAACAGAGTATGCTGGTGCCAATCTTGTAGCACCATTTTCTGCAAATCAAAGGTATATAAGAAAAAAATTCGCAAAAAAGGCAAGTTCAATTACATCAACAACTGCTATATTTAATGCTGAGACTGCATCTGCACCTCGTTCTGATGATGCATCATTATTTGAACAACTTCCTATTACATCAAAAGATGATTTCATGTTTTTCCGAAATGGTATGATTATGGAACAGGATGCCTTGTCCATACAACAAGATGGTTCTGAATTAATTCTAACTATAACACCAGCTAGTTTAGGATATGAGTTATCTGTAATCGATGAAATTATTGCTTGGGGTAAATTTAATTCCTAAATCCCACTTTTCTTTTACCATTTCTTGATATTTATTATTATGAGAAAAAGACATTGGAAAAACAGAAAAAATAGGCCTTGTCCTGATTGTGGTGTGATGTTGACATATTCACGAAAAGATTCATTTGATAGAGCCGTTGGTAACAATTCCGTATGTAAATCCTGTGCACAAACTGATAGACAAGTAACATTAGAAACTATCGAAAAAATGAAACAACCAAAAACTAATCAACATAAGAAAAAGATTTCTAAGTCAATTAGAAATTGGTGGGTAGAGAAAAAAGAGAACGATTATGGCTTTGATTCACAGTAAACAATTAAATCCTAAACTAACGGGTTCATTTACTATATCTGGTTCAACCCCATTAAGTGTAATCGGTGGAACAACAAGTGATTTTCTAAATGTTAGTGGTCATATTACTGCTAGTGGAAATATAAGTGCAAGTGGTAATTTATTTGTTACTCAAAATTTAGACATTGATGGTACAAGTAATTTTACTGAAGATGTTACATTACAAAATAATTTAATTACAAGTGGCCACATAACAGCTAGTGGTGATATAAGTTCAAGTGGTAATTTATTTGTAAGTCAAAATTTAGATGTAGATGGAACTTCACACTTCTTAGGTCATATTACTGCTAGTGGAAATATAAGTGCAAGTGGAACAATCTTTGCATCAAAGTTTGAATCTGCAGGAGCTTCTGGTGAAACAATTTCGTTTAATGATAATATAGATTTATCTGGTAATTTAATTTTTACTGGTAATTTAAGTGGTTCAGCTACAACTACAGGTTCATTTGGAAAAATAGAATTAACTAAAGGAACATCACTAAATTCAGGTAATTTTGCTATCAGCGGTTCAACTACATCTACCGCGTCTTTTGGGTTAATAAAGATACACGAAATACAAGGTAATAGTACAATTGCTTTTGGTGATAATATACTTGCTAAACAAGATATGGAAGTTCGTGGTGATATAAGTGGTAGTGGAGATTTGACCGTAGGTGGAGATATAGTTGCTAGTGGTGATATATTTGCTAGCCAATTTAGAGCTTCAGGTTCTACTAGTATGACATTTGGTGCTACAACTGCAGACAATCACCAATTCACTGGCTCTGTTTTAGTAAGTGGTAGTTTAAATGTAGAGAAGGGAAGAGTTTTTGAACAAGGAACAAGTGTCATAGACCACGCAACGGCTATGGCAATAGTATTTGGAGGATAATATGGCAAATACATTTACAAGTGCAGCAACAGGATCAAGCACAAATATAACAACATTATATACCTGTCCATCAGCGACAACAGCTGTCGTTCATGCTGTTTATCTAAGCAATACAGATGGTACAAATGATGCCAATGTCAGTATTTCTGTTAGTGGTAGTGCTACATTTAATACAAGAAGGTATTTGTTAAAAACTGTTGATGTCCCAGCAGACTCAACTGTTGTGGTAGAAAAACCAATTAATTTAGGAGTTGGTGATAAATTAGAAACACAAGCATCTGCAGATAATGATATTGATGTATTTGCTAGTATATTGGAAATGACCTAATATGAAGTATTTTGGTAAAGAGATAAGAAAAAAACCATTAAAAATATCTGGTTCATTATTAGAAGTTGATTTAGGTGCTAATAGTGGTTCTACAGCTATTAAAACTAACAACATAACAGTAGGTTATCCTACTGCTAATAGATGGCAAGATAATTTAGTTGGTTCTTATTTAAATTTTTATGACCATGAAACAAATGTTTCTGAATTATTAAGATTTATGGCAGGAGTATTAAGTCATTCTTTGGATACTTCAGCACCAACACCTAATTTAAAGACTTGGAGTGGTGTATCGACAAGTTATACTGGTCAATCCACTACAACCAAAAGTTCTTTATTTGGCAATGGAGTATTGGGTAATTCAAGTTATAGATTATCACAACATTGGACATCATCTGCTTATGTTCAAATGAACGAAACACAATCTTTTATAGAAGCAGAAAATTATTTTATAAGTAAGGGATTTATGAATGCTAATGAAAGAGGAACATTTGGTAATCATACTGGTGTAAATCCATTTAACAGTAGTTATTGTGCAAATATACCAAATACTGTTTTACAATCAAGTAATTTTGGAAGTTTAACTTTTACTAATACATATCAAAAGGCAGGAAGTTCGGATGTTTTTGAAAATTCAAATAATTTTGGAATGGGAACTTTAACTAATGGTGGTCCTACACCATATACTATTAGGGTGATTGCTTCACAATCTTTTAGTGATACTCCAAGTGATACTACACCAGACGCTAATTCTACTTTTCATACAAAATCATTTGTAGATTATACTATTAGTGAGTTTGATGATAATGGAAATAGTGA
>Ga0209645_1001231_pt1 | contig 12923 bp, 1 predicted proteins | sample ETNvirenome_6_30_FD_184070 | JGI IMG/M metagenome (GOLD analysis project Ga0209645, IMG submission 184070) | Marine viral communities from the Pacific Ocean - ETNP_6_30 (SPAdes) (version 2) | ecosystem: Environmental > Aquatic > Marine > Oceanic | place: Pacific Ocean | collected 2013-06-19
TTTGCGCCAGTCAGCTGTCCCTCTCGGCGTCGGTGTTGAGCAGAAAAACAAACACGGCCTGGCACCGTTCTTGAGGGAAATGGCAGTTGTCAACAAAGCAGACCTGCCTGAAAAACCGGCGTTTATGCAAACCACCAATAACAAAAACGCCGCGGCACAGATTGCCAGAATTGACGAGATATTAGCTCGGCATCCGCGGGCCCATGATAGTGCCAAGGAATGGTCGCAGATGATGGCAGAGGCGCTTGCATCTGACGATGTGCCCATCCCACCGTATCGGTTCTTGTCTGACATTAACGCCCCCGCACCAGGCTCTAACACAATAGCCGCGGTTGATAACCTTTTAAAACTGACGCCCGGTCAGATTGCGGACGCCGACCATGGGTTTCAAAATGGGCAGAAGTTTCGTGCTGCATACCTTAACGGTAATCTTGGCGTTGAGACCACTGGCAAGTTGTTTCTCTGGTCATTCCTGTCTCGAGGAGTAAGCCCATACGCCCAGGAAAGTCTGTTCATCGATGCGTACCCGGGAATTGATCAGTTTATGCAAGACGCCGCGGCCGGTGAACTGGATATTGATGCCTACCTGGCGTGGGCCGACACGATTGCTCCAAAAGGATCTGGTCGGCCGGGCGCGGGATCCAAGCATAATCTAAATGCATTCGGGAAAGATTTTCTCACTAAGATGTCACAGGATGTTGGCGATGGCACGGGGCGCTCCAGGCTCCAAGCACTCCATGACATGATGTCCGACCCGAACATGACCGGCAAAGAAATTCGCCGGCAGTTTGCTCAATTTGGGCAGGGCGTGGGTATCGACAATAAAGTGGTGTCCTTTACCCTTCTGGTGGCCGGCTATACCGATGTCATGATTCTTGACCGGGTGCAGATCCGCCAGCTGTGGGACGACGGACGGTTCCAGGACCGAAACCTCTATGATGGCAACAAGGTTGAGACCTCGACGGGTAAAACCATGACGGAGACGGGGACCAGCCTGGCCAAACTGATTGAGGGCGCCCGAGGTATTTTTGTGTATGAGGCTCTCGAGCGAGCCATCGAAGAAAAGCTCCCCAGCATCTATGGTGCCATAGGGCGCCCGAAGGACGCGTCAGTGGGCCGTTATCATTGGGAAACCTGGGTTGCCGATAGTGAGCAGGAAGCCTCTCACGGAACCATCGACGCCATCATGCAGGAAGCTGCCGGCGATAAGACGGCTATTCATAATGTGGCAAGTAAGCAAGGTGAGTACGGAAGTTACGCTTACGGTGCGCGATATGGCATGACGGGTGACGGTGTTGGGTACTTTAATTACCCGACAAAATCAGGTAAAATTTACACCTTCACGGTGCCCGGTTTTGTTGATTTTATGCAAGCCATACAGAACCCGGCGACTGGCGTGGTGCCCAACCAGTTTAAAGTAACGGAGAGTGGAAATGCCCCGTGGTACGAAAGAAGCGAAGTCAACCAAGACGCCCTCGAAGCGGCCGCAGCGCAGTTCTCGGAAGGCCTCGCGGGCAAAAGAGCAGGAACTGTTCAGGGGCCTGGCGGGGACACATTTATTTCCGATGGATCTGCAGCCACTGCCGGCCTTTCGACTGGGTTCGCGCAAGACCAACTCTTCCAAACGCCCACCCAGCGTAAAGGTCTAGGCCTCCTTTACGATCCCCTTGAGCGCATCATTGAGGATCTTAAACTCGATCAATGGAAAACCCGAAAAGATCAAACTGAGCCGCCTCGGGCAAAAGGTCCTGCAATCTGGGAAAAGCTGCAGAAGATAGAGGTTCCGGCAGGGTCAGACCGAAAGGACATGCTGAAGTGGTCCGGTCTGGAGGAGTTTCTGACGGCGTCTATCCCGGGCGAGCCTCCGCGTAAATTTACCCGCCAGGATGTCATTGAGTTTTTACAAGGAAATGCCTTTGTACTTGATGAGACTATTGCTGCCGAGGAGAAGGCCGAGCAAAGTTTAGCGTCGTCTGAAACACCTTATGAGGGCGCAGGGGCCATCGAGTTAGATATTGATGAGGACAATTACGAAATTCTACCAAGCGACCATCCGGAGAACGAAGACCGAAGAAATCGGTTAACGGAGGATGTTAAAGACACCCTGCTCGAACGGTTTACAGAGATGGATTATTTTGAGCTTATGCGGGAAGAGATCGAGGGTGGCCCTTACATTCTTGAGTTTGTGGCCGAGATGCAGGAGCAACTAAGAAAAAACACAGACTTCAAATCATTTAGGGAATTGGAACGGGAATATATGCGGCTGACTGGTGATGAATCACCGGTCCTGGGAACCCCGGCAACACCCGGAAATATTACCGGGGATTTGTTTGACGAAAGTATTGAAGAGACCGCCGACCGCAAACTAAGAGAGTGGGAGAGACGTGTAAGTGATTGGATAAGGAGAGACCCCCAGACTGGCCTTCTTGTCCCGCAAGGAGCGACCACAGGAGCGGCCACAGAAGCGACCACCACTGAGGAGCCAAAATTGTGGCGGGCAATGTTAGATGTCGGCTTCGACTGGGATCCGGAAGTGGAGGACAGGGCAGAGCCGAACCAAGGCGGTCTTGGTCTAAGCCTGGCTGATTTTTTTGATGGCGCCATGAAAGACGTTGCCCAGGCAATCATGGACGAAGAACCGCTGGTTAGTTGGAAGGGCCCGGAGGCAACTGGTATCGAGATCATTGGAACAGCGAATGACCATGACGGTACGGGTTATTTTTTAAATGGTGAATATGTCGGCGGCACATTTAAAGAGGCACTAAAAGCAGCCCAAAAAAGCGTTAACAAAACAAGGTCGGACGAGCGCCTGGTCCCCCGATGGGAGTTTTATGACGGAAAATCAACTGTCATGCCCGGCGATTATGAAAATTACCGGGAGATAAAACTCATCTTACCGGAGATTTTGGAAGGGGTTAAGTTTAGCACACACTATCCTGATGACGCCTTGCTTGGTTTCTTACGGGTTACGGACCGGGAGTTCATCGATCAAACAGCGTTTAAAAAGTTTCAGGAGAATCTCGAAAGCCGACCTGCTCGCGGGTTTACTGATGCATACGTCGCTAGAGATCTCGCACGACGACCTGAGTTTTGGCCACCAAAATTGTTAGAAGAATACCCAGGCCTGGATGAACGCAATTTCGCACTTATGTTGGTACTAAACGGCGAAGAAATGCAACTCGGTGAAGCTCTCCGTGAACTGTTGGACGAGCATCATAGACGGATGAGACTTGAAAGTGCCGATCTTCAAGAAGCCGCCCAGTCCAAACGCATGTATGGTCTGGATGAAATGCAGTCTGACATTCATCAAAAATCGAGAGGCGTATTTAGGATTAAAGCAACTGAAGCGCAAAGAGACGAAGCCACCGAACAACTAAGTCGCCAGCGAGAAATAATTGCACGGGCTGTAAACAGGATGCCGACGTCGGTGCTGAGAAATATGCTGGAAGCGTTCAATAACTCTTTCAAGATTACAGATTCCCAGTGGCGGTCAAAAATGGAGGACACGTTTCAAGACCCAAATAGGACCGGGTTCGGTGAAGCGGTAATTCAGTTTTATTATTCCGTGTACCGTATAGGAAACGTGCCTTGGCTGGAGTATAAAGCGGACAAACCTGACGTGCCGGAAAACGCTACACATAAGGCCAAGTTTTGGAACTATGTAGAATACTGGGCTGAGAAAAATGAAGACATGAACGCCTTTTTTGAGGCGCTAAAAGAAGAGAAAAAACTCGATGACTTCTTAGAACGGTCTGACCCAGATAATAAAACAAAATATTTTCCAGACGCGCCTTTTCAAAATACAGGCTGGCATTCGTTAATGTTGAAACGCGCATTGGTCGATGCGGCTGAACGGGGCATGGAAAAATTTGCATGGCCGAATTTACAAGCGATGCTGGAACGATGGTCTGGGACCGCTGAAGATTCTTTCAGCAAGCAATACAACCAATCTATGGTGAAAAAGGTAAAGCAACTTACCGGTCAAAAGCCCAAGGAATATGACTTTGCCTTTAATGAAATCACCGAAGCGTCATTGGAAAAACAGGCGGAGGAACTGGTAGAGCGCCCGCAAATACAAATTCCGGATGGATTCTTTGGGGTCAGCCAAGGGGAGACAGCTGCCCAGATAGCATTCGACCAGGTAGGCTATGATGAATGGACTCAATTGTTGGATCAATTGAGGGACTTACACGCGCGGGAAGAAGAGGGTGTTGATATAATTACAGATAGAAGCGAACCGAGTTTAGCTTACCTGAGACAGTTCTATCGTAATTCCATAAGTCCTGAAGGGCCCGTTCAGCGTAAACTTGATGAGGTAAATGAATTTGCCCATCGAGCCGGCCTTTATCCCGAGAGCATAACTATCAAGCTTGCGTCGGCGCCGACCATGATGAATACACGATTTGTGCCCTCGTTTGGGTACCAGTTTATGTGGAAAAAGCCGACCCGAATAGATGAAGACGGTAACATCACCGATTTTGAGATGGTCGAACTGGGTAAACCTGCAGGGGCTGCTGGAGAAACTTACCTATTTCGTGAAGGTCGTGAAGCCCTAGACGAGTTCTTTAGAACATCCCCGCTACGCGCACTACGAAAGTATGTCACAAAAAAGCCGGCCGGGATGTGGATTATCGATTTGCCCCAGGAGCTCCGCGACGAGATCCTAACAGGTGAATATTTCGCTCGCATGCAGGAGGACGATACAGCGGCGGCAGACCCCCTGGGTGCGTTTAACTTGGCCACAGGATCCATCGATCTTTTCGAGAACGCGGACTTTTCCACACTGCTTCATGAGAGCGGCCATGTGTTTGTCACCTTCCTGGAGCGGCTGGCGCAGCGGGAGAACGCATCCGAGCGCACAAAAGAGATCTATCAATCCATGCTCGATTGGGTGGGCGCCGAAAACGCCGACGACCTTAACATTCGCATCAATGGTGAGGCGGCTATTGAAAAGCAGGAGCGCCTGGCTCGGGCATTTGAGGCGTATCTGAAAGAAGGCAAGGCACCCAGCGCAAAACTGCAGAACGCCTTTGCCATGTTCAAGCAATGGCTCATGCGGATCTATAACCGTATCCGCCAGTTGGACATTGTGATCGATGACGAGATCCGCCAGGTATTTGATCGCATGCTGGCAACCGATCGCGAGATCGAAGAAATGAAACAGATGAATGCCTTCGATCTGTCGAGCCCGTCGGTCATGGGGCTCATGTCAGACGAGGAGCGGTCAAACTACACCCGGTTGATGAATGACGCCGACGAAGAGGCCCGGGCGGAGGCGGCTCGATCGCAAGCGGAAGCAGCTGCGCGAGCGGATCAGGACTGGTGGAAACGAAGTTTGGAAAAAATGAAGACCGCGGTCGAAAAAGAAATGTTTGAAACAAACGCCCCTTACCGGGCGTTTTATTTTTTGACCCGAGGAAAATTCAGATCCGGTCCAACTGCTCCGGAGCTCGAGGGCAAGAAGCTCTTGAAGCAGGACCTGTTGGATATGGGCCTCACCCAGGAGCAGCTGAACGCGCTGCCGCGGGCGGCATCTCGGATCTACTCCACGTCTGAGGAGAATACATTGTCTCCAACGGTCATGGCCGCGGCGCTGAATTTCTCCACAGCTGAGGAAATGATCGACGTGCTTACCAATATGGTTCCGGTCGCAGAAGCGGTGCAGCGTAACGCTGAGATGCAGATGCGTTCCGAGTTCGGGGATCCTCTCAACGACGGCACCACTGAGCAGCTGGCGGAGGAGGCTCTTTATAACGACAAACGGCGTCGCGCCATCGAGATCGAGCTTGATGCCCTGGCAACAGCCACCGGCCAGCAAAAGGTCGGCAAGGCCGTTGTAAAGGCCATCGTAGATCGGGTCTTTAATGAGGTGGCCGTTGGCGAGCTCTTAACGCCCATGAAGTACCAGGCCGCATCTGTCCGCGCCGCTAAGGAAGCGGAACGCGCAGCCGCGGCCGGCGACAACATGCTGGCGTTTGAGAAGAAAAGACAGCAGCTGCTGAACCATGAGCTTTTCCGCCGCGGTCTTGCAGCACGGGATGAGGTGGAGAAGATCACCAAGAAGCTCCGGGATATCCAGCGCAAAAAGCAGGACGGCAAAAAGATCGATCCTGACTACATCGCCCAGGTAAATAATCTTTTACGCTTCTACGAGCTTGGCAACATGAGCCTAAAACGGTTTGAAGAAAACACGGCGAGCATTGCGAGCTCGGTTATGCAGTTTATCGAAAACCAGCGCCTTGCCGGCGAGCCAATTGTTTTGCCGGGGGATCTGGTGGAGGTTGTCTCCTTCGATAGTAACGGGCAACCGGTCTATTCGTTTAAAACCACTCACTGGCGTCAGATGACCATGGCCGAGATCAAAGGCCTCCGCGACATGGTCGATAACTTGATGAAGGTTGGCCGCAATAATTCCGAGGCGGAAAAAGAGGCGCTTAAATTGAGGGCCGAAAACCTTGGTGTGGCCATCGATCAGAATACGCGTCCTCGAAAAGTGCGTGATAAAAAGCTGATCAAGCCACGGCGAAAGAAACAACAGAAAAGCATAAACATCGGCGGATGGTGGGCCAGCCATCGAAAGCTCGAGTCACTATTGCGCCAGCTGGATGGGTTTGAAGCCATGGGGCCGGCATGGAGGGAGATCTTCCAGGACCTGGCTGACGCACAAGATTCAAAGGTCAAGATGGTCCGAGAGTCGCTGGACGCCCTTAACCGCATCTTTAAAGACTACAGCCTCAAAGAGCGAATGATGAACGGCACACAAAAGATTGATGTGCTGGGTGTTGGCATTACCAAAGAACAAGCCATGACGCTGCTGCTGAATTGGGGCAACGAGACCAGCCGGGAGGCCGTCCTCGAGGATACCACCATGAAAGAAATGTATGGTGATGCCTGGAACGAGGAAACCATAAACGCCATCTTTGACGAGGTGCTGACAGAAAAAGACCTGTTTACGGTCAATCAAATCTGGGAGCACATCGACAGCTTCTGGCCACAGATCTCCGCCCTCGAGCGGGAGGATACGGGTGTGGTGCCGCCGAAGGTGGATCCTGATCCTTTTATGGTTGGCCAGACACTTATGCGGGGCGGGTATTACCCCCTCAAATATGACAACTTGAATGACAGTCGGGTTGCCGTTGAGAAACAGCAAGAGATCAATGTGGGCGTTATGTCCGGTGGGTTCGCCCGGGCTCAAACCAGCCATGGCTTTACCATTGCCCGCGTAGGCTCTGGAGGCCGCGCTGTAAGGTTAGACTTTGGTGTCTTGTCTGAGCACCTGGAGGAAGTCACCCAGGACCTGGCGTACCGTAAAGCTGTCCGCAATGCAGATAAAATGTTCAAGCAGCCGGCCGTCCGAGAGGCCATCGTGCGGGCTCTTGGCCAGGCACATTATAATGAAATGGTTGGAGTGCTAACCTCGGTCGCCGGGGCACATATTGTTGATCAGCCTGTGGGCCCGGTAAAGGCGCTCCAGTGGGCCCGGATGAACACAACCATCGCGATCATGGGTTGGAACCTTAAATCGATTTTGACCCAGCCCTTTGGTCTCACACAGTCCATGGCCAGGATTGGCTTCTGGAATACGGCAGCTGGCGCCGTAGAATTTTGGGGTATGCCATGGAAGTCAGCAGCAAAAATTAGAGAGATCCACGAGAAGTCCGAGTATATGCGGGATAGATCTCGGACCATGACCCGGGAGCTCGAAGAGACACTGAACGCTATCAACCCGCCAAATATCCAGGATACGCTCGTTAAAGCAGCCTTCGCACCCATGGTGATTACGGATGTTTTTGGTGTTGCGGGGCCGACCTGGCTAGGTGCCTACAACAGTGCTTTGTCTGGCAAGGTGGAAAATATAATGGCCGGCGACGAGGTAGACGCCATTCGTTATGCCGACTCGGTGGTGAGAACCACGCAAGGATCCGGCGGTGCCTTGAACCTGTCGGGGATCCAGCAGCAGGGCGAGGCAAAGAAACTGCTGACCATGTTCTACGGGTATTTTAACACGACGTACAACATGATGGCGGAGGCCACACAAAAAGCGCGACTGGATGGCGGCGTCAAAGGTGCTAGTCACCTAGCTGCTCAGACCATGTATTTGATCATCCTGCCGGCAATTATTTCTGGACTGATGCTTGAGAAATGGCCGGATGAAGAAGACACAGATGACGATCCAGAGAAGGCCTGGCTGAAATGGGCATTGCTGCAAGTTTTCAACTACGGCGCCGGGACAATTGTCCTGGGCCGGGATGTTGCCCGCGGTGTCACAACGGATTTTGATTTTCAGTTGTCCCCCATAACCGGCTTCTTTGGAAATATGGCCAGGTTTGCAGACGACGCCTGGGAAATCGCCGTAGACCTGGCCGATGACGGGGAGCTCGAGGACGGGGAGATTCCTGATTCAGCCCTTAAAAACGCTGCCCGCCTGTTTGGCACGTTAATGAAGATCCCTGGTACCAACCAGATCGTTCGGTCCATTGATACCTGGATGAAGATGGAAGAAGGCGAACTTAAAAACGAACCCCGCAATGAATTAGAGCGGATCCAAAAACTCCTGTTTACCGGCGACCGGTAAACCCCAACCAACCTAGAGAAGTGGAGAAGTGGCATGGTAGTTAATGCTGCAACGAATAAAATCACCTACGCCGGTGACGGCTCTGCCACGGCGTTTTCGACTAGCTTTGCGTTTGACGAGAACGCTGAGATAACAGTCACCGTTGTGACCAACGCGACGGATGCTCAGTCAGTCAAGACGCTAGACAGCCACTACACCCTCGTAGGCGCGGGTACGGGCTCGGCCGGCACGGTGACGATGAGCACACCGCCGGCATCTGGTGAGACTTTGGTCATTGAATTAGACCCGGACTTCACCCAGGAGACAGCACTGCCCCGCGGCGGCACGGTGTCCCCAAAGGATACGCTGGAGCCCATGCACGATAAACGTGTGCGCCAGATCCTGAAGCTGAAGAACGATGTGGATCGCGCCATCAAGGTGCCCCTGGCAGAAGCGTCAGCTGCAACGCTGCCAGGCGCCTCCAGCCGGGCCAACAAATACATCGGCTTTGATGCCAATGGTGACGTTATCCTGGACACAACGATCGGCAACTGGCGCGGCGCCTGGCAGACCTCATACGCATATGTGGTCAACGATGTGGTGAGCGAATCTGGTAACAGCTATATCTGCGTCACCGCACACACCTCCGGAACATTTTCCACAGATCTTGCGGCCAGCAAATGGAACCTTGTGGCTCAAAAGGGGGATACCGGAGCGACGGGAAGTACCGGCGCATCTGGTACAGCTGCGACCATCGCTGTCGGGTCGGTGACGACTGGATCCGCTGGGTCCTCGGCCACGGTCACCAATGCAGGGTCCTCCAGTGCGGCGACATTCAACTTTTCGATCCCCCGTGGTGATACCGGCGCAACCGGCGCAACGGGAAGCCAGGGTCCGGCTGGTGAATTGTCTGGCACACCCAGCACGTCCGTAGACAACTCCATCGCCAGGTGGGACGGCACCGGCGGCAACGCCATCGATGATACGACTGCCTGGACCATAAACGACAGTGATCTCGCCACAGCTGGCGGTGAGCTCAACATGGCGGACAATAACCTCCGCCGCGCCAATCTAATTGACTATGGTGAGGTGACCAATGCCCTGGGATCTGTGAGCGGATCCACGGCCATCGATCTCACAGCCGGCAACAGCGTCACCGCGACGGTCTCTTCGACAACCACCTTCAGTTTTAGCAACAGCACCGGATCTGATGAGATGTGCTCATTCAGTCTGCAGCTGACGGTCTCCTCGAGCCCGACAATCAACTGGCCGGCCGCGGTGGATTGGAATGCCGGGGGAGGTGCACCGACACCTGTTAATGGTGTCAGTTGGTATGAATTCTGGACGGTGAACGGAGGTACCACCTGGTACGGGGCTCGCGTCGGGAGTGCGTTTGCATGAGCACCCATCATAGATTTCGGCGAGTTGTTAGTGGTCTTTCAACTGGCGGCTACGCTGTCGATAACAGTATGATGCTAAACGACGGCGATAGTGAATACCTGCGAAAAATAAATACAGGTGCAGCATCATCTAATCCATCGAATGCAGATATTGGCACAATATCCGTTTGGTTTAAGCGGGGCGATTTTCCAAGCGGAAACAATTTAAGAATTTGGAATCATGGGGATGGGTCTAGTCCGCAAATTGAGCTTTTAATTCTTGGATCAAGCAACAAACTTCTTGTTAATGGCGGCGCAACGGGAATTAGTGTTACAACCACGCAAGTTTTCAGGGACCCTCACGCCTGGACAAATGCAGTCGTGCGAATAGACACGAGCCAAAGCACCGCGGCTGATAGATGCAGACTCTATATCAATGGAGAACTAGTCTCAGCCATTGATAGCACTCCTACATATCCGTCTCAATATGCAGATATATTCACAAATTCAGCGGACTGGAGAATTGGTAGCTGGTCAGGTGGGACAGGACATGACTGGGACGGGTATGTTTCCGAGGTGGTTTATTGCGACTCGCAAAGCCTAGCTCCAACCGCTTTTGGCGAGTACTCGGATTCAGGAATTTGGCGACCAATTGATGTTACTGATTCATTATCCACAAACAAAACATTATCTTTAGTTGACCGAACTGCTGGCACTGCCATTGGAGACATGACAGATAGCACGGCGGGCAACAATCTTGCGGCGGCTTTTGATGGAGTATTTGGCGGCAATGACGGCGCGAACAACGCTACAAAACGAGGCTCTGTCTCAAATGCTTTTGTCGGGAAAAACTGGGGTACTGGTGTATCAAAAACAATTACGGGGTTTAGTACCCGTGATGTAAATAATGCAGGTTACTTTGATAACACTGGCGAAGGTCGTTTTCTCTTGTATGGCTCTAACAGCAACCCTTCATCATACAATGATGGTACATTACTTTATACTGGAGCAACTTTTACATCTGCTGGTCACACCACAACGCAGCCCTTAGATTTTCTTGATACAGCGAATTTTGATACTAGCACGGCCTATCAATATCATTGGATAGCATTAGTTCCGACATCGACAGCTAGTGACGTTAGAATGGCTGAACTTATTTTTTATGAAGATGATGGAAATTTTGGTGCCCAGGGTTTTTACCTGCCGTTCACCACTTCCAGTAGTTTGGGCTACGATTATAGCGGCGTTACAACATCGAGTTTAGTTTCTCAAAATACAGAGAGTGGGCCGAACGAAATCAATAAAGGCGACATGGACGCTTCGGGGCTGACGCTTGCTATCAAGTTTAAAGCACTTTCTTCAACCGCTGTACCCCAGGTTAAAATTCACGCCACGAGTACAGGTTTTTCTTCAGCAACTATTCGCATTGAAACTGGTTCTTCTACGGCTCCATCTGGAACGCTCGTTGACTCTAATGGTGAATTGACAGGATTTACAAGTTCGGGGTCAGGCCTCAAAACAATTACCTTTCCTAACGGTGGCCCCGTGCTAACCGCCGGAACTGAATATTGGCTCGTTCTGGCGGGCACAGGCAATTGGGGCGTATCTCATGATTACAGCACCACCAACCAAGTTATTGGGTCATTGGGTATACGAAAAGCCGCTGGCTACGATGCAACTCAGTCGTTCGGTCACGAAATATATCAGGTCGGAAATAACTTCGAAGTCAAAAATTCACCCACGCAGTCCAGCGACTCGCCAACGTCAAATTTCGCCACGCTAACAACAATTGATACCTCGCCCGCTGTGTTTTCCAATGGCAATCTTAGTGTCACGAGTAGCACCAGCAATTCATACCGTGGTGGCACCGGCTCAATTGGCTTACCGCCGGGATCCGGCAAATGGTACGTCGAAGCAAAAACCAACGGTGGGTCTCTCGGCGGGAATAAAGAGTACGGGTTCGGAGCCGTCACAAACGCGACAGATAAAGGTCAATCTGGCTATTTTCCAGGTAGCTATGGAGTAGGTGAATTTGGTTACTACTCTGGATCAGGCGGGATTATCTACAATAACCCAAATAGCTCAGTAGGCAGCGTCGGAGTATATGGCAGCGGCACTGTTGATACCGTCGCTCTGAGGTTCGATATGGATACCTCGTCACCGACCTGCAAATTTTATGTGAACAATACGCTCAAGCACACTTCTAATTTACACACGGGTTTGACGTACTTTCCGCACTTCAGCATTCAAGACAGCAGTCTCGCATGGACTGTGAATTTTGGGGCAACCGACTTTACCTACACAATTCCAACTGACCACAAGGCAATCAGCGCGTCCAACATGTATGAGGCATTTGCACCCGCCATTGAAGATGGCTCTGCTCATTTCCAAGCAACCACATATGGTGGTAATTCTGGATCGCCAAGCGCAAAAATTGTTACTCAATCTGGCAACTCGAAGTTTGAACCCGGACTAGTCTGGCTTAAAGAGCGCGAAGGCAATCACGGTACACTTATAGACGCAGTGCGTGGCGGCAATAAAGGCCTCTATCCGAGCCTTAATTTTGCCGAATACGACGAGAGTAATTTGAGTTTTCGGGCTGATGGATTTTCGCTGTCAACGACAGGCGCTGCCGCCCAAGTAAACTCTTCGAGTAACACCTACGTCGCATGGCAGTGGAAAGCCGGAGACTCTAACACAAGTGTTTCAGAAAGCGGCACCGGAGATGACGCGATTGCAGCGTGTACCCACCGCGCTAATCAAACGGCTGGTTTTTCTATCGTAACATATCAGGGCAAAAACGATGAGATTGGCAATGGTGACCACACCAAAGTCGCACACGGGCTAAACAAAAAACCCACACTGATTATCGGAAAAAACCTTGCGACTAGCAAAGACTGGTTTGTGCTGTCGACCCCACAAGGCGATGACGCTCATATGCATCTAAATTTAGATACTCAAAATGTTGGCAGCGATTTTACAGGCACATG
>Ga0209645_1001233_pt1 | contig 12920 bp, 5 predicted proteins | sample ETNvirenome_6_30_FD_184070 | JGI IMG/M metagenome (GOLD analysis project Ga0209645, IMG submission 184070) | Marine viral communities from the Pacific Ocean - ETNP_6_30 (SPAdes) (version 2) | ecosystem: Environmental > Aquatic > Marine > Oceanic | place: Pacific Ocean | collected 2013-06-19
GGGACAGGAACAAATCATCTCGGATTCTACTATAATGGTCCTGGAGCTCCTGTAGCCGCACAAGTGTTCACATCAAACGGTGCTCTTCGTTTTGTGACTGATGGTGGTGGTAGTGGTGCCGTTCCTCTGATTCAACAGGCAGGAATCCAATTTGGTGTAAATGGAAACTTCGCCAATGCACCACTTGTAGCAATTCACGATGTCACAGCTGCGACTGGTGTTAGTACCTCACTAGTTGTTAACGGTAACACTCTCTTAAATGATGGACTAACTGTTACTGGAGTTTCAACAGCAGGTTCGTTTGAGGGTGATGGATCAAATGTTGTTAGCGGTAGGTGGACACTTGGCGCTAATGGTATAACTGACTATACATTTACTGGAATTGGATTCACAGTAACGACTAATGATCCAGTATTATACCTTGCGAGAGGTAGAGTTTATGAATTTGTAAATTCAATGGGTGCTCATGGTTTTGAGATTAGAGTAGCAGAAGATGGCAGTGCTTATGATGCTGGCGTTACTAATAATGGTGCCACTAATGGAACAGTTAAATTTGAAATTCCTATGGATGCACCAAATACATTGTATTATCAGTGTACATCACACCCTGGAATGGGTAATACAATCAGTGTCTACCCTAACACTATCTAAAATACCGTCTAAATAAGAAAAAAGTCTACTTAAAATGGCTGCGATTATAACTGACCAATTAAGAATTCTTAATGCGAAGAATTTCGTCGCTGGTGTACAGTCTAGCACGAATTCGTATTATACCTTCATTGGTCTCCCCAATGCTTCCGATTATCAATCGGATTGGAATACTAATCCTCCATCCCCCAAGGATGCGTTGAATGAGTCCAATGATTATTGGGACACTATGATTGCTATGAAGAAGATTTCTAGTAGTGATATTAGTCAGGTTGTTAGAAAGGTGACTTGGTCGTCGGGAACCACATATGATATGTGGAGAAATGACATTACCAGAGATAATCCATCTCAACCATCTGGTTCATTTGACATTTATGATTCCAATTATTATGTGATGAACTCTGATTATAGAGTTTATGTTTGTCTCTATAATAATGCTACCCCTGAAAATGCTTATCAAGGAAGTCCCTCTCTTGATGAACCAACCTTCACCGATTTGGAACCAAGAGCAGCAGGTAGTAGTGGTGATGGATATATCTGGAAGTATCTGTATACTATCAAACCAAGTCAAGCGATTAAGTTTGATTCTACAAATTATATCCCTGTTCCTAACGCTTGGGAATCTAGCACCGATGATGCTCCTGTAAGACAGAATGCTGCCACTAGTGGTCAGTTGAAGATTGTAACTGTTAGAAATCGTGGTGTAGGACTTGGGACAGCGAGGACATATACGAGAGTTCCTATTCAAGGTGACGGAAGAGGAGCAGAAGCAACGGTTGTTGTCAATAATGATTCCAAGATTGAATCAGTAACCGTATCCAAAGGTGGTTCTGACTATACTTTTGGAACATTAAATCTGACTGGCAGAGTTCCAACTGGAACGACTGCTCCAACCTTTGATGTTATTATCCCACCACCCGGTGGACACGGTGCTGATATTTACCGTGAATTAGGCGCTTTTAATGTGCTTACATATTCAAGATTTGAAAATGATACTGAAAATCCAGACTTTATCACGGGTAATGAATTTGCTAGAATTGGTCTGATTGAGAATCCTCTTGATAATGGTTCAAGCACTATCCTTACACAGGATAAAGCGAGTGCTGTATATGCTATCAAATTGACGAGTGGTGGATCTCAATATCAGACTTCTACATTTACTGCCGATGCTGAGATTGAGCAAACGGTTGGAGTTGGTTCAACTGCTGTCGGTAGAGTTATTTCATATGACCAGGTCACTGGAGTTCTTAAGTATTGGCAAGACAGAACCAATTCTGGATTCAATTCCGATGGAACCGCGAATACTTCACCAGCGTATGGATTTGAAGTATTAAGATTCACAGGAGATCCAGCAACAGGTGGTTCACTGGATATTCGTGGTGGTTCGCAGACTCTTGGTATTGATACTAACTTCGGATCCATCGCTTCACCAGGTATAAGTACGGTAATAAATAGTCGTACATACTTTCTTGGTCAGAGTTTTGTTCAGGGAGTGGCACAACCAGAGTCTAAGAAGTATTCTGGAAATATTATCCATGTGGATAATAGACCTTCTGTCACTAGGTCATCCTCACAGAAAGAAGACGTAAAGATTATCTTGCAGTTCTAAAGAATTATGCCACAGGAAACTAATCTCAATGTTGCTCCTTATTTTGACGACTTTGACCCTCGCAACAATTACTACAAGGTACTCTTTAAACCTGCCTATCCTATTCAGGCAAGAGAGTTAAATAATCTTCAATCTATCCTTCAGGATCAGATTGAGAAGATGGGAACAAACATCTTCAAAGAAGGAACGGTTGTTATTCCGGGTGCTACGAACTACAACCCTAATTTTCATGCTGTTCAGATTCAACCACAGTTCCTTGGTATTCCCGTAAGTGTATATCTTGAGGAATTATTAGGCAAGAAAATTACTGGTGCTGAGTCTGGCATCACCGCAGAAGTAATTACATATATCACTGATGCTGAGTCATCAAGAGGTAATTATACACTATATGTAAATTATCTTAACTCTAGCACAACTGACGACTCCACAGAGACATTTTTTGATAATGAAGTTCTTCAAGTTGAAGAAGCAATTACCTACGCTACAACATTTATTGGAGCGGGTGAGGGATTTGCCAATACTATTGTAGAGGATGCCACCACTGATGGTTCAGCATTTGTTGTAGCAGAGGGCGTCTATTTTATTAGGGGTTCTTTCGTTACTGTACCATCACAACTGCTGATTCTTGATCAATATAGTACAAATCCAAGTTACAGGGTTGGTTTAACTATCAGAGAGCAACTTATCTCTTCTGATACAGACCCACTTCTGACTGATAATGCTTCTGGTTTCAATAACTTCGCTGCGCCTGGTGCTGATAGATTAAGCATTACTGCCACTCTGTCAAAAAGAGAATTAAATAGTTTTGATGAAGAGAACTTTGTTCAACTTGCTGAAGTTCAAAATGGTCTTCTGAGAAGAAAATCAGACGATACCAAATACAATCTCCTTGGTGATGAGTTTGCTAAGAGAACATATGAGGAGTCTGGAGACTACTACATTAAAGAGTTCGTAACGACTGTTAGAGAATCACTGAATAATCAGGAAGGAAATAGAGGTATTTACGAACCAGGTCAAGTTACAAGTCAGGGGAATACTCCCTCTGATGATATGATGGTTTACAAGGTATCACCTGGTAAGGCATATGTCAAGGGATATGAAGTAGAGGTAAGGACACCCTCTCTGATTGATGTTCAAAAACCAAGAACAACTCGTTTGCTTGAAAATCAAGCAGTCAACTTTGCTTTTGGTCCAACCGTAGAGGTCAATAATGTAAGTGGTTCTCCTCTGATTGGATTCAACACTTCTACTGTTTTAAGTCTTAGAGATCAAAGAGTAGGTGGAATTGCCACAGCAGCACCTGGAACTGAAATTGGTCTCGCCAGAGTTTATGACTTTGTACTAGAATCTGGTTCATATAATACTACTACCCCTCAGGATAACCTGTGGGATTTGTCTATGTTTGACGTTCAAACATATACTGACATTGATATCAACATCAGTATTACTCTGAACGCTTCAAACTCTATTCACATTGAGGGTGAATCTAGTGGAGCAACTGCTTTCCTGAGATATGATGTAAATGCTGGAACTGCTTTAACTGCTTACAGTAAGCAAGGTGATTTCACATTCGGTGAGAGAATCAAGTTTAATGGTGTTCTTGATAACGCAAGATTCATCACCAACATCAATAATCATACAATTTCAGATATCAAATCTGTATTTGTTGATGCTGTTGGAGCAGGTAACACATTCAGTGCTGACCTTGTACAGCATGAAGGAATTTCGATTGGTATCGCTTCAATCACGGGAAGAGACGCCACAGGCGTATCAACCATCACAAGTCCCTCACTTAACACTAATGGATTTGTAGGTATTGTAACAGTAGGAAATCTGCTTAGATATACTCTTCCAGAGAACAGCGACCCCACCATCTTGAGAGTCACTGGCGTCAACGGCGCTGATGCGACTGTTGTTGGTGTTACCACAGTCCCTGGAGTATGTGAAGGATCTCCACCAACAAGCACTGCTTCTCTTTCAGACTTAACAACTGCGATTTCAAGACTTCAGAGTTCTACTGGAACGGGTAATGATTCCAGTAGTGATTCTATCTTTAGTGCTTTTGGAAAACAAAATGTTGAGAATGTAAATTTACAAAATTCAAATCTAATTATTAGAGATAATTTTGACGTTCAGATTGATTCTAACGGTGAGTCTCAAGTACTGCAGGTTAATGATCCCCAAAGAGATGTTTTCCTTGCTTTTGATGAAGAAAGATACTCTCTTCTTAGATCTGATGGTACAACTGAACCACTGACTGCTGATAGGTTTGTATTTACAGTTGGATCTACACAACTTCAACTCAAAGGACTTAGTGCTGCTGATCCAAACTCTAAACTGATTGCCACTATCAGAAGATCAAACGTTACAAACAAAGTAAAGTTAAAGTCAAACACTAGCATCATCATTAACAAGTCAAGCAACAGTGCTTCTGGCATTGGAACTGGAACATTGAATGATGGTTTGGGATTTGGATCATACGCTTTTGGTACAAGAGTACAGGATTCCACCATCTCTTTGAATGTTCCTGATGTTGTTGACATTTATGGAATCTTTGAGGCAGACGGAACATCTGATCCTCAATCTCCTAATGCTGCCGTTTCACAAATGAACGGACCTTCGAGCAGCACGAATGATTTGATTATTGGTGAGATTATCACAGGACAAACCAGTGGATCAAAAGCAAGACTGATTGAAAAACTAACAGCAAATTCAATCGGATATATTTACCTGAACGATATTGTGTTTGAACCAGGTGAACTAATCAGTTTCGCTGACTCGACAGTAACTGGTAATATTTCAAGTATTAATATTGGTTCTAAAAATATCACCAGAAACTATACTTTAGCAAAGGGTCAAAGATCCTCTTTCTATGATTTCTCAAGAATCGTAAGAAAGGGTGATTTTCCTGCCCCAACAAGAAAGTTAAGAGTCTACTACTCTGCGGCATATTACGAGTCAAGTGACACTGGTGATATCACCACAGTCAATTCTTATAATTCTTTTGACTACGCTGATGACATTTCAATTGTCTCTGGAAGAAGAGTAACTGATATTATTGATGCGAGACCCCGTGTAAGCAACTACACCACTGCCGCTGGTACAAGATCACCTCTTGAATTCTACGGAAGGAATTTCAATGGTGGTCAACACAGTTCTAAGAATGTGATTGCTTCTGATGAATCAATGACAGTCTCTTATGACTATTATCTGGCAAGAGCAGACAGACTATACGTTGATAAGTATGGATCATTCTCCGTAAGATATGGAGCTCCTGATGATGTTCCACAACTACCAGCACCTGTAACAGATGGTCTGAATATTGCCAACATCTACATGCCTGCTTACCTTTACAATGTAAAGGATGCTAAATTGAATTTCATTGATCATAAGCGATATCAAATGATGGATATTGCTAAGATTGAGCAGAGAGTCAAGAATCTTGAATATTATACGTCACTAAATCTTCTTGAGCAATCTACTCTGAATACATTTGTTCCTGATACAAATGGGTTAAACAGATTCAAGTCAGGTATTTTTGTTGATAACTTCACAACAAGAATTCCACAGGATGATACCATCGGTATTCGTAACTCAATTGATGCTAAGAAGAAGATTCTTAGACCTGCTCACTACACCACATCATTCAATTTACAACTTGGTATTGGTAACAGCATCTTTGGTGCTGGTGTCCGCAGAACGGGCAACATGCTCACACTTGATTATCAAGATACAAGTTGGTTGGAGCAACCATTTGCCACAAGAGTTGAAAATGTAACTCCTTTCTTGGTTAATTTCTATGGAGGTTCTATTGAACTAGAACCATCTGTAGATGTTTGGATTGATACCAATCAACTTGAAGTTCGTGATGTTCTTCAGGAGGGTGCCTTCTCAAGTATTGCTAGTTTGATCAACGCCGAAGTTGAAACTGCTGAAGATGGTTCTAGAGTTGGTGTTGCTCCTGTTGTGTGGGATTCTTGGGAAACGGTTGGTGCTCAACTTGACATCTCCCTTTCGCAGCAAACACAGTCCCTTAACGCCGCAGCGGCTGCTGGCAATTTAGGATCCGCTGGAGATATTCTCAACTCACGGGGTGTTAATGGCAATAGAATTGATTCTGCCAGAACAACTGTTGAATCAATCACCCTTGATGGATCTGTTTCTTTGGAGCAGAGAAGAACTGGCAGTCAACAAACAGTCAATGAAGTAATTAACACTGAAAGTCTCGGTAATAGAGTGGTCAACAGAGAGATCATTCACTTTATGAGATCTCGTAATATTAAGTTTACCGCTAAGAGACTAAAACCATTCACAAGACTGTTTAGTTTCTTTGATTCGGTTGATGTTAACAAATTTGTTGTACCAAAACTGATTCAAATTAACATGTCATCTGGAATTTTCACACCAGGTGAAACCATCACTGGTGTGATGCAGTCAGCATTGGATACACAAGAGACATCATCTGCTGGATCTGCTGCTATCACATTCAGAGCAGCGGTTGCTAATCATAAGTATGGTCCTATCCTAACTCCTTCTGATGTTTATGATAGTAATCCTTATGATAGAACAAATTCAATCGCCACTGCTTACACCGAATCATCAACAATTCTAAATGTTGATATGGATTCACTTGCTGATGAAACTCAATCTCAGTTTGCTGGATATATCCAAAACGGAATGATCCTTAGAGGAAATACTAGTGGCGCAGAAGCAGTTGTTTCTAGAATGGCACTCGTATCTGATAAGGTCGGCACTCTAATTGGATCATTCAGAGTACCTGACTCGGCAAACACAGCCAATCCTACATTTGAAACAGGCAGATCTAGTTTCAAGTTGACAAGTAGTTCAACTGACTCCGATATTCCAGGATTAGTTTCTACTAGTGCTGAAGAAACTTTCTATTCTCAAGGAGATGTAGATAATACACAAGAAGTTACTCTCTCACTTAGAAATGCTAGGGTTGAGACCGTAGACTTTGATCCACAAACAAGAGTTATTGCTGGTGAAACTGATCAGACGGCAATCGTAACTAATGTCAATGCGGTTAGATTGCCTCCCCCTCCTCCACCACCAGATCCACCCGATCCTCCACGTCCACCCGACCCACCACGTCCTTGGCGTGGTGACCCTCTTGCCCAGACGTTCTTCGTCGATGATATCACGGGTGTATATCTTAGTAGGATTGAATTGTTCTTCCAGTCAAAGGCTGCTGAACTTCCGGTAACACTTCAAATTCGTGAAACCAGACTTGGAACTCCTACTGATAAGATCGTACCGTTCTCCACTGTAGTTTTAGAACCAAACCAGGTAGCGGTATCGGAAGATGGAATTACTCCAACTTCATTCGTCTTCCCATCACCAGTGTATCTGAATCCACAAACTGAGTATGCTATTGTCGTGCTCTCTGATGTGACTTCATATAATGTCTGGATTTCTAGATTCGGTGAAGCAGATGTAACTACTCTCGCCACAGAGGCAGGACAGGTTCTAGTTACAGAGCAACCATTGCTTGGTTCACTGTTCAAGTCTCAGAACGCTAGTGTATGGACTCCAAGTCAGTATGAGGATCTCAAGTTCGTAGCATATCGTTGTAACTTTACTTCCAACGGTTTGGTACAGTTCTTTAATCCGAATCTGCCAACTGATCTTGAAAAGATCACTAAGAATGGTGTATCTGTCAGATCAAGATCAATGAACGTTGGTATTGGTTCTACGATTAGTAATACTGGTAACAGTGCTGGCAACAACCTGATTTCTGGAACTGAACTTATTCAGGTTGGTTCTGACTTTAAAGGAACTGTTGTTGGTCTTGCTGGATCTGCGACCGGACAAATCTCTATCGTAAATGCTGGTATTGGTTATACACCGTCCTCTGGACAGTTTACCCATACAGGTGTCGCTCTTACTGCTATCACTGGAAACGGTATTGACGCTACAGCAGATATCACCGTCAATGGTGGAGTTGCGATTGCTGCTACTATCAACGCTGGTGGTAGTGGATTTAATATCGCTGATGTTTTAGCACCAGTTCACGGTAATACTGTGGGACTTGGTAATATTGGAAGAGATATGAAGTTCTCTGTCCAAGAACTCTTAGGATTCAATGAAATTGAAGTTAGCAATGTTCAAGGCGAACTTCTCTATGGTGCTAGTAATTATCTAAGATTTACAACACAAGCTGGTATCACATCAGATGTTAACGTTGGAACAGGCGGAAGCGTAGTTCCTATTGCTAACGCTAGAGTCAATGCTGCTGATGATGGTCTCCACATGAAGATATTCCAGAGAAATCATGGAATGTATGCTGACACCAATAGAGTCACACTTCAAGGTGTTGGATCTGATATCCCTGCTACTGCTTTGTCAGCAGTGTATAGTAGAACTTCTACCGCTGCAATCTCAGTCGGCAGCACTGCTAATATGGCAGACTTTGAAGGACTGCCTGTCAGTGCCAGCAACCCCGGATATGTCAAGATTGGTAGTGAGATTATCTCTTACACTGGTGTTGCTGGAAATACCTTAACTGGTATCACTAGCAGAGGTGTTGATGGAACTCTGCCAGCATCTCACGCACTTAACGAACTCGTATTCAGATATGAGTTTGGTGGCGTATCTTTGAGAAGAATTAACAAACAGCATCTGTTTGCCGATTCAGATATAACTGATGGTGTCGGTATTGACTTCTACCACATCAAAGTCAACATGGCAGAAAATGGAATTGACAGAAGTGCCACTTCCTCCTCATACTCCTCTAGATACTTCACTTCAGGAAGAACTGGTGGTGGTATCGCTGCTAGAGGAACATACAACCTGCCATATTCTATGATTATTCCTAATCTTAGAACTATTGCTCCTAGTGGTGTTTCTCTTAACGCATCTATTAGAACCGTTTCTGAAACTAGTGTTGATGGAACAGAAATTTCATTCCTTGATAAGGGATATCAAGAGGTGTCTCTGAACGAGCAGAACTACTTTGAGTCTCAAAGAATGGTTGCCTCACCTACCAATGAGGTTACATACTTGAATGCTCTTCCTGGTTCTAAGTCAATGACTCTGAACGTCAATATGAATACAAGTGATGCTAGACTTTCTCCTGCCATTGACCTGGATCACGCATCCGTCATCTTCGTATCCAACAGAGCGAACCAACCAATCACTGATTATAAGACTGACTCTAGAGTTAAGGATGTTCCAAACGATCCTAACAGTCTGATGTATGTTACCAAGAACATCGTTCTTGAGAACCCTGCTACATCATTGAGAGTCTTCATTGATGGATATGTTTCTAACTTCAATGATGTTAGATTGTTCTATGCTGTCAACCAAGACTTACCAGCAGAAGAGTGTGTATTCACACCATTCCCTGGTATCAACAACACTGATGAATTTGGAAAGGTTATTCAACCCTTCAATGCTGATGGTGGACCTGATGTATTCATTCCTAAGTCGGATGTTTACACTCAACTCCCCTCCTTGAATCTCTTCAAGGAGTATAAGTTCTCCATTGATGATTTGGATCCATTCAACTTCTTCAGAATCAAGATTGTTGGAACATCAACCAACCAGGCAATTGTTCCACAGTTTAGAAACTTTAGAGTTATCGCCGCAGTATAATGGGAAGATTAAAAGTTGAAGGAAAGGATGGTCTCTACCGCGATTCAAGCAGTAGAGCCATCATTAACACAAACCAAACTGACTATCAAAACTACATGAACGCCAGAAATAGACTCAAATCTGAAAAAGAGAGAGTCGATCAACTTGAAGAAAAGGTTGATGGGATTAAAGGTGACTTAGATGAAATCAAATCTTTGCTGAGGTCTCTAACAAATGGCTAATAATACAATCACCTTCGATCCCACAGTAAGGACACCCTATGGTGTTAATCTTACAATGTATACTGGTGCTGATTTTGAAGAGACCTTCAAAATTTTGAATAATGATAGATCAAACTATGATTTGTCTTCTCATACCATGTATTCAAGAATGACAAAGACTGTTGCGATTGGTTCTTCTGGTGTGCCAACTGCGGAGTTCACTGAAACTATCACTGATGCCACTGCTGGTGAATTCAAAATTACTCTGTCCGATACTCTTAATAGACAAATAAAGGGTGGAAGATATGAGTATGATATCTTTATGGGCGTAGGAAGTAGCGTTTATAGTATCGCTAGAGGTAATATCAATGTGTACACAGGAATTTCCACGGTCTAACTAAATAGTAAAAAAGTAATGTCTCATAATGGCGCAACCATCCACCAGACAAGAACTTATCGATTATTGCTTAAGGCAACTTGGTGCTCCGGTTGTTGAAGTCAATGTCGCTGAAGAGCAACTTCAAGACCTCGTAGACGACGCGGTACAATACTTCAATGAAAGACATTTTGATGGCGTAGAGCAAGTATATCTTAAATATCAAATCACACAGGATGATATTGATAGAGCAAAGGCACGTCCACCTGGAGCACCCGACGCTGGTTCCTCTCCTGGTGTAGTGAATACACAAGCCACCGCATCTATTGATAGTACAAATGTAACATTTAACTTTTACGAGAACAGCAATTATATACAGGTTCCTCCATCTGTTATTGGTGTGAACAAAGTATTTCAGTGGGATGATAGTTCTACTAGCACTAATTCTTCCAACATGTTCAACTTTGAGTATCAGTTATTCTTGAATGATATTTACTTCTGGGGAACCACTGATATCTTGTCATACTCTATGGCAAAGAGTTATCTTGAGACTTTAAACTTCCTGCTCAATACGCATAAGCAAATTAGATTTAATCAAAGACAAGATAGACTATATTTGGATACTTCGTTTGATACAATCAGTGTAGGTAAGTTTATTATCATTGATTGTTGGAGGCAGATGGATGGTAATGATTATAGTAGAGTTTGGAATGATTCATTCCTTAAAATGTATCTGACTTCTCTTATCAAGCGTCAGTGGGGTCAGAATCTGATGAAGTTCACTGGTGTCAAACTGCCAGGCGGCGTAGAGTTCAATGGAAGACAAATCTACGACGATGGACAGAGAGAAATTGATGAAATCAGAGCAAAAATGCTGAGCACCTACGAACTGCCACCATTAGATTTGATCGGTTGATGATATGCTTAATCCATTTTTCCAGAACGGCACAGCAGGCGAGCAGAGTTTAATCCAAAGCCTGGTCAATGAACAGATTAAAATGTATGGTATTGAGGTATATTATATGCCTCGCAAATACCTGACGAAGTTTACTGTAATTAAAGAAGTAATCCAATCAGAGTTTGACAATGCCTATCCTATTGAGGCATATGTAGACAGTTATGATGGATATGCTGGTGAAGGAACCATCCTTTCAAAGTTTGGTATCCAAGAGAAAGATGACTTGACGCTTATCGTTTCGAGAGAAAGATTTGAGGACTATATCACACCATTAATCAAGAATTTACCCAACATCGAGTTGGCAACCAGACCCAAAGAGGGGGATCTGATCTATTTCCCTCTGGGTGAAAGACTGTTTGAAATCAAATATGTAGAGCACGAACAACCATTCTATCAACTTCAAAAGAACTACGTTTACCAACTTAGATGTGAACTGTTCAGATATGAGGATGAAGTCATCGACACTGGTGTTGAGACTATTGATGATGAGATTGAACAAATTGGAAATATCACTACACTGCGACTCTTGGCAGTTGGTGTAGGTACACAAGCAACAGCAAACGCTAGCATGTGTACTGGGGGTTCAGTTGGAAAAGTTATTCTGTCCAACATGGGTAAGGGTTATGTAGACCCACCTCGCGTGGCATTCTCATCTGCCCCAGCAGGTGGAACCACTGCGGTTGGTATTGCTTCCTTGTCTTTTGATTATATTGGATGTGATGGAAAAACTGGCAGAGTAATATCCATCAATTTAACAAATGCTGGATGTGGTTACACGGAAGCACCTCTGATTACATTCCACAGTTCAAAGGGAAGTGGAGCAGCAGGAACTTCTATTCTTGTTCCCACCACATCTGTACAATCTGTCTCAATTGCTAATAGTGGTGGTGGATATATCACTGCTCCCACTGTTGGCATCTCTACACCTAAGCACGTTGGTGCTGCTGCCACAGCGACAATTGAACATCCTATTGGAACTGGTTCAAGTGTGATTGCCGCCACTATCAGTGCCGGTATTGCCACTTACTTGTTCCCATATGGCACAACTGGTGGTGTTTATTATAAGCAAGCACCTACTGTCACATTTTCTGGACCGTCTGGAAGTGGCGATACTGCCACAGGGGATGCTATCATGGATCCCATCTCGCTTGCTGGTGGTACAGTTAAGAAAGTATCAATTGGAAATAGTGGTAGATTCTATAGTAGTGCCCCCGCTGTAGACATTGCCCATCCAGGAACAAGTGCCGCATCTGCCACCATTGATAATGGAGGAGGTATTGATGGATCAAGTGTTGATGCTGCTTCAGTAGCATTTACTACAACTGGTAGAGCATATAGCACTCGCCCAACAGTCACGATTGGTGTTGGAACAGGAACTGCGACACCATCCGAAGTCGCTGTTGGTATTGCCACCATTCATCCTATTCTTGGTATTGTCACGTCAGTTTCCTTCAATGTCTCTGATCCGTGGGCAGTGGGAACAGGAGCGACGATTGGTGCTGGTTATACTGTAAG
>Ga0209645_1001234_pt1 | contig 12911 bp, 12 predicted proteins | sample ETNvirenome_6_30_FD_184070 | JGI IMG/M metagenome (GOLD analysis project Ga0209645, IMG submission 184070) | Marine viral communities from the Pacific Ocean - ETNP_6_30 (SPAdes) (version 2) | ecosystem: Environmental > Aquatic > Marine > Oceanic | place: Pacific Ocean | collected 2013-06-19
TTCCAGAGTTGTTTACTATTTTAGTAAAACACAGAGTATTTAATTATGATACTTTTGAATACAATATTAAAAATATTCCTGATTTTGGAAACTTACAAGCAGGAACAATAATATGAGTAAAACATTTTGCCCATTACCTTGGATGCATTTAGGCACACACCCTCACGGTGGTGTAACGCCTTGTTGCATATCAGATATGACTGCAGGTAAAAATAGAGCAAGAAATTTTGGGCAAGATAGAGATGAATTTTATAACTTAAATGATCATGATATCAATACACATATGAATAGTGATTATTTTAAGCAAATTAGATTGGAGATGTTAAATGATGTGGAGCCTAAAGCATGTACAAGATGCTACGAGGAAGAAAGAAAAGGAATTGAGAGCAAACGAGTCTATGAGTCCAAGGTTTATAAGGACTTTGACTCCAGTTACGCATCCAGACTTACAGGTGAGGACGGTAGCATTCCTTTGGATCTTCGTTTTGTCGAGTTGCGTCTTGGTAACGTATGTAATGTCCGTTGTCGCACTTGTAATCCAGCAAGTAGTTCGAGGTGGGTCAAAGATTATAAAGAAATTGTTGAGTCCTTGGACTTCGTAAATGATGGTTATAGTTGGTTAGATCACAAGCACGATTTTCAGTGGCCAGAAGATGAAAACTTTTATGAAGATTTATTTGAATGTGCGCCTAATATGGAAGTACTTTATATAAATGGTGGAGAACCAACACTTATAAAAGCACATTGGAACTACTTACGCAGATTAGTAGATAGTGGACGTAGTAAAAATATTATATTGTGGTATAATATAAACATGACAAATTTACCAGAAGAAGCAATTCCTCTTTGGAAAGAATTTAAAGAAGCCAGAGTTTGTCCTAGTATAGACGACCTCGAGCATAGAAATAAGTATATAAGATTTCCTACAGAATGGTCATCTGTAGAAAATAACTTAAACACAATAATGAATGTACCAGAACTTACAGTTAGAATTACTCAAACAGTAAGTGCATATAGTTACATTTATTTAGATAAGTTTTTAGAATGGGCACCAGTGCCTGTGGATATGAACTTTGTTTATGACCCTGATTACCTGTCGCCAGGAATATTACCTCCTGTCGTGAGACACGAGGCCCATACCAAGTTTAGAAAAACGATGGGTAACAGACATGAACTCGGAACATTGTTGAGCATGTATAATGACGATAATTGGGACGAAGTTAAGTGGGAACACTTTTGTCGGTACAATGACGAGTTAGACAAAATACGCCAACACGAAGAAGGTTGGAGGGAAATTTTCCCAGAGTTAATAGAGATTTTAGATAAACATGGAATTCAGCACAAATATTGATGATCACGATAATGATGTAATGTGTATCCTGCCTTGGATTCATATGCATCCGTGGCCAAATGGCAAAACGATGCTTTGCTGTGACTCTCCATGGGAACATAATATAGGAGATTTAAGAGAAAATACACTACATGAAGTATGGAATAGTGAACGTATGAAACAAGTTCGCTTAAACATGTTGAATGGTAAAAAATGTAAAGAGTGTGTACGTTGTTATGAAAAAGAAAACTATGGACACGACAGTTTGCGTACTAGAAGTAACAAAGACTGGTTAGAAAAACATTGGGACAAAGTTGCTAACACAAATGCAGACGGCAGTTTAGATGATTTGCATATTGCTTACTTAGATTTTCGCTTTAGTAATGTTTGTAATTTACGTTGCAGATATTGTGGTCCTGAATTAAGTAGTAATTGGTACAAAGACGCAGTAGAAAGTAGTTTTAATGTAAGTCCTACAGAAAAAATAATACAGATAAGAAAAGACGTAGATGGTTTTATGGACGAATTTACACCTATGCTGGAACATATAGAGCAAATATATTGGGCAGGTGGTGAACCTATAATGATGGATGAGCATTGGGGTATTATGAACAAACTTGTTGAAATGGGTAAAACTGATATAAGAATTTTTTATAATACTAACTTTACAAAATTAAAATACAAAAAATATAATGTGCTTGACTTATGGAAAAACTTTGATAATATTAGTATAGGTGCCAGTTTAGATGCAGAAGGAATACGTGGAGAGTACCAACGTAAAGGCACTGACTGGTCAGATGTTGTAGAAAATATTGAAGAATTAAAATTAAAATCTCCTGAGGTAGACTTTTATGTTAGTGCTACTGTAAGTGCCTACAATGCCTGGCATATAACAGACTTTCATAGAAGTTGGGTAGATAAAGGATATATAAAACCAGGTGATTGGTATGTAAACGTACTGCTAAATAATCCACGTTTTAGAATGAGTGTGCTACCACAAAGTTTAAGAGCAGAAATAAAAGCAAAATGGCAAAAGCATTTAAAATGGTTAGAGCCTTTGGACCATATAGGCAGAGCAACAGAAGGATATAATAGTGCAATAAAGTTTTTAGATGATGACCATACACATTTACTAGACGAATTTAAAGCATTTAATGTTGAATTTGATAAATTAAGAGATGAAAACTTTGACGATGTATATCCAGAGTTGGTAGGAATATGAGTTGCGTATTACCATTTATTAATTTAGAGGCTAGAACAGATGGCACAATGGCTGTTTGCTGTATAATGCAAGAGTCTGCTAAAAAGGAAGATGGCACAGAATATAACTTAGCAAACGGAGATACATTAAGTGATGTAAAAAATAGTAAATGGCTTAGTACATTACAGCAAAAGTTTTTAAATAATGAAAAATTGGATGCTTGTAAAAATTGTTGGCATGAGGAAGAAGCAGGAATACAAAGCAAAAGATTAAGGGAAAATTTATATTGGGGAGAAAATTTTACTCCAGGAATAAAAGCATTAGATTTAAAATTAGGAAATATTTGCAACAGTAAATGTAGGATTTGTAGCAGTTTTGCAAGTAGCCAATGGGCGGCAGAAGAACTTAAAATAAATCCAGAAAATCAAAATGCAAAAAAATTTAATAAACTTGGCATGTGGCCAAAAACAAACGAAAACTTTTGGCAGGATATAGACACTCATTTAGCAGATGTTAAAAAATTAGAATTTTTTGGTGGTGAGCCTTTAATGATAGAAAGGCATTTTGAGATTTTAGAACGATGTGTTGATTTAAATATTGCAAAAGATATTACATTGGCGTATAACACAAATGGAAGTATATTCCCACAAGATAAAATAGAGTTATGGGAGCAATTTAAAAAAGTAGAAATATTTGTAAGTATAGATGACATAAGTGAAAGATTTGAATATATAAGGTTCCCAGGAAACTTTGCAGAAGTTATTACAAACTTAGCAAATTTTGATAAATTAAATAAAGACATATTTGATATAGGTATTTTTCAAACTATAAGTGTTTTTAATATTATGCATATGAACGAATTAACTTCATTTATAAATAGGCACTTTAGTGATGTAGATATACACTACAATATGGTTTTTACACCTAGTCATATATCGCCTAAAGTATTGCCTAAAAGAGTAAAAGAAAAAGTTACAGCAATATATGGAGATGAACCTGCAGAGCATGTAACTAAAACTTTAAAATTTATGAACGGCGAAGATTACGAACAAGATGAGTGGATTAATTTTTTAATGCAGACAAAACAAATAGATAAATTTAGAAAAGATCAATTTGAAAAAGTTTTTCCTGAGTTTTATAAACTTATAGAAAAAGATTGGAATTCAGTAAATAAAGAGGTATTATGAGTAATAGAGATTACATGAAAAGCAAAACATTTTGTCCATATCCATGGATATCTATTATGACTCAACCTACAGGAGCGGCTAATTTTTGTTGTGTAGCACGAAAACAATTTAATAATGACGACGGCACAATGTTTAATCTTAACAATGGCGATAAAATTGAAAGTGTATGGAATAATAACCATATGAAAGAAGTAAGACGCCAAATGATACAAGGAGAAGAAGTTCCACAATGTACTAGATGTTACGATCAAGAAGATATGGGATTTCCTAGTTATAGGAACAATTATATAAGAGATTGGTTTGAATATAGTCCTTATGGAGAAAAAATACATGAAATAATTGAAAAAAGTATAGAGAACGATTATCATGTAGATGAGCCTCCAATGTATTTGGACTTTAGATTAGGTAATATGTGTAACTTAAAATGTAGAATGTGCCAACCGCAAAATTCTAGTCAAATACAAAAAGAATATAAAAAAATAGAAGCAAAGGCTCCTCAAGACGCTAAATTTATAAAAGATAATTTTACATGGGGGCATTTTGCAGACCATGTTACTCCGTGGCAGGATGATCCAGAGTTTTTAAGACAGGTAGAAGACTGGTTGCCAGGTGTAAACAGGCTTTACTTTACTGGCGGAGAGCCTACTATAATTGAACGTGTATATTGGATTATGGAAAAATGTGTTGAAATGGGTATAGCACAAGACATTGACTTAGTTTTTAATAGTAATATGACTAATGTGCAAAAACGTTTTATTAATCTTGTAGAGCAATTTAAAAGTGTACTCATGTGTGTAAGTGTTGATGCTTATGGTAGTGAAAATGAATACATACGTGGTGCAAGTCACTGGAGCCAAGTAGATAAAAACATAAGAAAATATTGTGCAAGTGATGTAGTAGGTACTGTAAACTTTTCTCCTGTAATACAAATTTACAATGTATTAACTATAACAAAACTGTTAGACTATTGTGAAGAGCTAGAAAAAGAATATGGCAGAGAAATTTTTGTAACATTTTTAATTTGTGATTATCCTACAAGTTTAGATTTCAGAAACTGTCCTGATCAAGTAAGAGAAGTTGCAATAGGAAGATTAGAACAATGGTTGCAACGAAGTGAAATATTAGCAAAAAGAGAAATTAATATACAAACAGTAACAGCAACTATAAATGCATTAAAGGAAAGAAGACATGAAAATTGGAGGCAGGAGTTAGTTACATTTTCTAAATATACACAGATGTTAGACAATGAAAGAGACGAAAAGATGGAAGATGCCTTTCCTGAATTATATAATTTAATGTATAGATCTAATAGATAATGAAAATTTTATTAAATGGTTGTAGCCACACAGAAGCAAGTGAATGTGATAAAGGTTTATCAGATTATTTTGCAGAACTATTAAAAGCAGATGTATCAAATATTGCTAAAGGTGGTGGAAGCAATCACAGAATATTAAGAACTACATTAGAATACTGTGAAAATAATCCAGTAGATTTAGTAGTTATAGGTTGGAGTACACACGAAAGATTTGAGTTTGCATGGCGAGGGCAACGGACTGATTATACCCTTTACAAGCAATCAGACGATGCTGATTTAGAAAAATTTTACAGATATTTAGACTTAAATGTTGCCGATTGGAACACAGGATTAGAGGACACTATTGCATATCAGTTTGCATTACAAACATATTTAGAGCATAAAAATATTAATTATTTGTATTGCAACATGTTTAATAGCATACCTAATGACTGCCAGATACCTTTATGGAATGCAGTGGATAACAGTAAATACTATAAGCCACACGAGAGTTTTATTGAAAAATATTTAGAACTTTTTCCTAAAGGTTTCAGTGAAACTATGCATATAATTGACAATGAATTATATAAAAGAATGGCTGAAGATCTTACAGAAATGTACAGATGGAGATACATCACATGACAGAAGATAAAAAAGAAAATAAACCAAAAAAACAAAATGACGAACTAGAACTTACTCGCGAAGAGGAAGAACTTCTTAAAAAGAAACTAGAAGAATTAAGAAAAAGAGATCCTTTTGTATATAGATGAGAATTTTAGGTCTTAGTTTTGGATTTCACGATGCAGGTGCCTGTATGCTACAGGACGAAGTTATAGAATTTGCTGGACATTCAGAAAGATACAGTAAACAAAAAAACGACGCCTGGATAAACCACGAATTAGTAAATGCCGCAATAGAAGGAGGCAAGCCTGACGTAATTGCATTACATGAAAAAGCATGGCTTAAAAAACTACGGCATGTTTATGGTGGAAATTGGTCAGCATTACATGAGCCAACACAAAGACAATGGATTAAAAAGTTTTACCCTCAATTAAAAGACATACCAATAGTTGATTTTGCACATCATCAAACACATGCGGCCGCAGGTGTATTAAGCAGTAATTTTGATGAGTGTGCTGTAATGTGTATAGATGCTATAGGGGAATTTGATACTGCTACAATTTGGCAATGGCAAGACGGTACACTTAAAAAAATGCATCAAACATCTTTTCCAAGCAGTTTAGGTTTGTTCTATAGTGCTGTTACACACCATGTAGGACTAAAACCTATGGAAGACGAGTATATTTTAATGGGAATGGCCGCATACGGTAAACCAGAAAATTGGAAGCCATTAAGTAAAAAAATGGGCAAAAGATTTTTTAGAATGAAACACCCATGGATGAGTCACAGAAAAACAATACAGATGAAAGAAAACCTACAACGAGGATTACCTAAAAATAGTTTTGTGGGTGTTGACGAATTTGATATGGCCGCGGCCGCACAGGATCAAGTAGAACAACGAGTAAATGCGTATGCTCAATACGCCAAAGAAATAACAGGCAGTAATAATTTAGTATATATGGGAGGTGTTGCACTTAATTGTGTAGCGAATAGTTTACTGTTTGACATTTTTAAAAATATTTTTATTATGCCTAATCCAGGAGACTGTGGTAGCAGTTTAGGTGCCGCCGCTCTTGAGTTATACAGTAAAACAGGTAAACGTGTAGATTGGAAAACACCATACCTAGGGCATAATATAGAGGGTAAATATCCAATTAAAAAAGCATTAAAAAGTTTAAAAGAGGGGGAACTCTTTGGGATAGCAAATGGTAAGGCAGAATTTGGACCACGTGCATTAGGCAATAGAAGCCTATGTGCTGATCCAAGAGGACCAGATGTAAAAGATAAAATGAATGTTATCAAGAAACGTCAAAAATTTAGACCGTTTGCACCAATGATTTTGGAAGAACATGTGCATGATTATTTTGAAATGCCAGGAGGTATTTCACATGCACCATACATGCAGTTTGTTGCAAAGTGCAAAAAGCCAGATGAGTTTCCTGCCATCATACATGAAGACGGTACTAGCCGTGTTCAAACAGTTCGCAAGGAAGAACATCCTGACTTACATACACTTCTTACAAAGTTTTACAAAGATACAGGCTGTCCAATGTTACTTAATACAAGTTTAAACATAAAAGGACAACCTATTGTAAACGATGAAGAAGACGCCAAAGCCTTTGCTCAACATTATGGAGTAAAGGTACATGTCCGAGACTGATTGGTTTAAAATACAACGCAAATTAGAAGGCAGATGTGAAATTTGCAGTGGTGTCTTACCTAATCATTTTGGTGTTTGTCCTAAATGGGGAGAACAAATACTAGAAGAATATCGCAGAATAGATGAAGGTGTTGGAAAAATAGACGAAGCAACAAAAAAATTATTAGCAAGGTATAGTAAAAATGTTTGATATATTTTACATTGGAGAAAATAAAAAACTTGCTGAGCAGTTTCCATTTGCCACACAAATAGAATCATTAGAGGACGCAACGCCAAAAACAAAAATGTATTGGATAGTAGATCCAAATATAGAAGTTTTAGATACAGATGTATTTGAATTTAGGCCTGAAAGTTATGATATGTGTTACAGTCATATATGGAAATGGGACAATCAAAACTATGGCGGTATAACATTACTACCCAAAAACAATTCAGAAGGTACAAAACAAATTAATAAAATAGTTTGTAAAAAAACATTTGAAAAACTTTTTACAAAAACACCAGCAAAATATTTTGATAAAAATCCTTATGCAAGTCATGTATGGTGTATAGATAAAGACTATATATTACCAGAAGATATAAATTGGGCGCCTAATAATTTTGAGCCAAACTTTATACATAGTTTTCATTTACGTGGGCAATTAGAACACAAATATCCTGCTGAGGAAGGAGGTATAAAACTATACCCTAGAGATTGGAAAACTGCAGATGTAAAATATCATAATTTTTTAGATGTAAAATTAGAATACCCTGTAATGTTAGTTAAAGATGTAAATGATTATTCTCAACGTAACACATTTGATCATGATTATGTTTGGCTAATAGACGCCAAACATAAAATTAATAATAAAACTTTAGACTGGGTGCCTAATCCTTTTGAACAAGATATGGTACATGTTTTTCGTATGCCATATCAATTAACAGAAAAGTATCCACAAGAAATGGGAGGCATACGTTTAGTACCTAAAAAATGGAGAGACGCAGAAATTAAAATACACAAAGATTGTCCTGTAGAAGACGAAAACTATGATGTATTTTACACTAATAAAAAATTTACTGCTGAAACTTTTGAATTTTATGCTAAACGTTCTGAAACAGAATGGTTTTGGGTAATTGATAGAGATTATGACTTTAATGGTAAACTGCTATATGTTCCTGCACAACACGAAAGAGATTATATACATGTCTTTAAATGGGGATTGGAACACAGATACTTGCCAGAAGTAAACGAACTATGGGACGAGCGAGTTGCTGGTATATATCTTGTACATAAAGACTTTGACTTTACAAAACAAAAATTACATACTGACATAGTGCCTGTACGTTATGATATATTCTTTACAGACGATATGAATGATTACAATACGTTTAGTAGAAAAAGCAGAACAGATGCATTTTGGCTAGTAGATTCAGAGCATGTTCTTTCCGAAGTTATAAAATGGGTACCTCCTTACAGTGAACAATTATACATAAATGTTTTTAAATTGCCAAAACAATTAGAGCACAAATATCCACGTAGTATAACAAATGTAAGTGACAACAGATGTGGCGGAATAAAATTAGTACCCATAGATTATCAAGAATCAAATATTAAATACCAAGGTTTACTTACAGATGTAGAAATTATAGAGTTTGAAAAGTTTAGTAATGAGGAAGATGGGAGAAAAAATACCAAACACGACTGGTTTTGGGTAGTAGATCCTGATGTAACTGTACTAGAAGATTTTAATTTTGACTTTATACCAGACACATGGGACGAAGGAAAGACTCATGTTTGGCAAAAATTAAATCCTAAAACGAACAGGCAGTACGATTATAGTGGTGTAATGCTATGCCCTAAAGTACCTCAGACAAAAGGCAGGCCCAAATACATAAGAGAACCAGCATGTATGCAAAACGAATATCCAGTATATTACTTACAGGCATCTGATTATAAAAATGGCTTACAGAGCGTCTATGAGCGTCTATCAGCACAGTCTAATAGCAATATGTACTGGGTAGTAGATGCTTTTACAAAAATAAATGAGGATTTTAACTTTGATTATTACCCTACACAATGGGATCAGAAGTATGTTCATGTATTTTTAAACGAGGACAACGCATATACGAGCGTCAGATTAGTGCCTAAGCATACGTTTTTAGAGCAGGAATATACAGATAAAGAAATAGAGAACAATACATTTGAACACCTAAAACAAATAAATACTATTGCAAGCCTAAGGCCTACATGGCCAGTAATCCACTTGCAAAGTTTAGAAAAGAGCGAGTTTATAAACGCAATAAAGGACATAGAAACCCCCTTTGTTTGGACTATAGACCCAGATGTGAAAGTGGATCAACAGTTGCTTGATAGAGGATATCTGCCTGCAATAACTAAAACAAATAATGTACATGCATGGCAAAAAGTAAATCCTGTAACTAAAAAAGTTCACGCATATGGAGGTCTAAGACTTTGGCCTACATCAATAGACTATTCAGAAATCAAGTCAGATGATATCATATTAAACAGAATAAAAAACTTAAACTATGTAAGAGAGATAGGCAGTACAACAAAACCTTATGACATTATATTTTTAAGTTACAAAGAGCCTAATGCAGGTAAAAGATTTACAAAGTTACAGGAGCATTTGCAAACATATAATCCACATTGTAATTTAATATGGATAAGAGATATAGAAGGTATCTTTAATGCTCACAAACTTGCATCTACCAGAGTAGATTCCAAAATGTTTTGGGTAGTAGATGCTGATGCAGAAATACAAAATGATTTTATATTTGATTACATACCAGATGTGTACGATCAGGAAGTTGTACATGTATGGGCAAGTAAAAATCCTATTACAAAAGATGAATATGGATATGGAGGAGTAAAATTATTCCCTACTGAAATGGTTAGAAATGCCACATCATGGGGACTAGATTTTACAACTGGTCTAAGCAGTCGTTTTAAATCTATGCCACAAGTAAGTTGCATAACTAGATTTAACACTGATGCATTTAGTACTTGGAGGAGTGCTTTCAGAGAGTGTGTTAAACTCACACTTAATGATGATGCAGAAAGTAAACAACGATTAGATACTTGGATCAACACTAGGGGCGAAGAGGAGTTTACTGCAGAAGCAGTAAACGGAGCACTAGAGGGGAACATTTTTGCTAAAGCAAATAAAAATAATCTAGCAGAACTAGATAAAATAAATGACTTTAAATGGTTAGAGGAAAAATGGAAAACATCAAATTAAATAATTGGAAAGAAGTCACTGCATATATAGACAATGGCTTTTGGCAACCAACACCTAGTTATTTTGAGCATATAGTTCAACATAATAGTTATTATCCAAACCATGCATTTAGTAAAGGGCAGTTGGCAAGTAAAAGTTGGTTACTGGAAAAACTATATTACAATACTGAAAAAAGTAATCCAACAGTTGCTATTCTAGGCGGTTGGATTGGTGCTTTAGTAGAGCCTTTACACAAATATTTTCCTATACAACGCATTTATAGTATAGATTCTGATGCAGAAGCAATAGAAAAATCAGAAAAGTTAAATCAACCTTTTGTGCAAGACGGTTGGAAATATAAAGGTGTAGTACATGATGTAGACTTATTAGACTGTGGTGCTATGGAATTTGAGACTGGTGGCGAATTAATAAATGTAAAACCAGATTGGATTATTAACACCAGTTGTGAACATATGAGTACATTATGGTATGATAGTGTAGACAGTGATCAACTAATTATTATGCAAACAAATAATTCAGAAGAATTTGACGGGCACATTAATCCATGCTATACTGTGGAAGATATGAAGGAAAAATATCCTTTATCTCAACTTCATTATGTAGGAGCAATGGAAACTCCTGCTTACACAAGATTTATGCAAATAGGATATAAATGATAGTTATTAATTTCTACGGTGGACCTAACTCAGGCAAAAGTACAAAAGCCGCAGGGTTATATTATAAAATGAATATGGCTGGTTATAATGTTGAACTTAATAATGAGTTTGCTAAAGAGTGTGTATGGGAAGATAATGTACCTATGTTAAAGGATCAACTATATATGTTAGCACACCAGCATAGAAAAATACTTAGACTAGTTGGAAAAGTAGATTATGTTATAACAGACTCGCCTGTTATGTTAAGTGGTATATACAGAGAATTGTATGACGGCCCTTTATATAGTAATCTTATAGATAAATTAGCAAAAGAATGTTATCTAATGTACAACAACATAAATTTTATGCTAGAAAGACCTGATAATTTCAATCAAACCGGCAGAGCACAAGACTTAGAAGAAAGTATAAACATAGATAATGCTATATTAGATATGTTTAGAGACGAACGAATTCCTTTTTATCAATTAAAAGCACCATCTATAAAAGAAGATCCTTTTTATGTTGCAGTTGATGATGCCTACGAGTATGTACAAGAATGGACCAAAAGAAATGAAGTTAATCGTAAGCGGTTGTAGTTGGAGTAGTAGAGATAGACAACAACCTGGTGTTGAATTTGGCCAACTTATTGCTGATCATTACGGTTGGAACTATGTAAATACCGCAGTTGTAAGTGCTAGTAATTTTATAATAAGACTGCAAATACAACATGCAATAGAAAATGAAAGTCCAGATTTGTTTATTATAAATTGGACTAATCCAGCAAGGATAGAATGGAACTTTGGTGGCAAGGAATACAATCCTTTACAAGGATTAAAACAAGTAAGTTATACAACTAGCACACAATCGCCTGACGATGAGCTTCATCCTGCAGGAGAATTAGTAGATCCTACTATAGCATTCAACACATTCCAAAGTTTATTTTGCGAGGATTTACAACTTAGTTTTACAGAAGTATGTGAAACATATCCTGTTATGTCTAGTACTTGTACCGAACAAAATTGGAATGCATTACGACATTACTATACTAATCTATACGATACTGCTTTAGAGTGCCACAAACAAATATACATCATGCAAAGTGCTATACAGGAATTACAGAGGCACAATATACCTTTTTTGATGAGTCCAAACACATTAGACTTTTTACATGATTTACAGACATTACGTGGAGAAACAGACCCACAAAAAATATTAAAAGACAGTTACTACCCATTATGGGATATGATACCAGAAAAAAATAAAATTGATGGTATTGCAAGTATGTTATCTGAAGTTGATAGCAAATTGTATGACAGTTATGATAAAAATCCAGGACGATTACTAAGTAGTCACATATCCCCACTTGCTCACAAGGCTTATGCTCAAAGGCTAATATCCAGTATTGATAATTTGATTATATAAATCTATAGAATGTTTTCTTGGTTGTAAAATTAAATGACTTCTGTTATATTCTAATACTTCTTGCATATCAACTAGCATGTCCATAAGTTGCTTATGTGAAAATTCGCACAAATGGTTTACTGCTTTTAAAACTTTGTTAGTACGTTTTTCAAAATCTGTTTCTGTATCATAACTTTCGTCCCACCAATCATTAAAAGTTTTAAATCCTAATTCATGTAAATGTTTTAAACTGCCTGGCATACCATTTATTATAAAAGGTTGCATACATGCAATAGGTTTAAATGTTTTTTCATTTACAAACATATGATTTTCATTGCTATGA
>Ga0209645_1001235_pt1 | contig 12911 bp, 17 predicted proteins | sample ETNvirenome_6_30_FD_184070 | JGI IMG/M metagenome (GOLD analysis project Ga0209645, IMG submission 184070) | Marine viral communities from the Pacific Ocean - ETNP_6_30 (SPAdes) (version 2) | ecosystem: Environmental > Aquatic > Marine > Oceanic | place: Pacific Ocean | collected 2013-06-19
TTTGTCAATAGCCAATCGCATATCCTAATAAAATAGTTGCCATTGCTATGTGCGCACCAATGCAAAGTGCCACTGCGAAAATTGTAATAAGGTCTAAAGCCAGGATTCTTAGGTGTTTCATATCTATCCCCATTGTTGTGCCATTGCTAATGCAATTCCGGTGTACGTTTTACTTCTAAGTTTTGATCTGTCTTTTGATGGTGGCATCCTCCAAATCCGTTGTTCCTTACCCTCTACTACGTCTGTCGGTGTAAGTTTCGGTAGACCTTTAAGCCATAGACAAGTCGCCTTGGTTTCGCCGTGTCCAAACATCCAAGGTTGTACTATCTGGTCAGGCTTGCGCCATCGTGTAGATACACACCCTATAGGATTCTCGATTGCTATCCGGTCACAGTCGGCATTTGCTATCTCCATAAAGAACTCGAATGCCTTGTCTGTGAGTATCGCTCTTTCTGGTCGTCGCTTATTCCAGTGAAGACCACTACTGCATAGGTACGTGCAAGGTGGGAATGCGATAATCATATCCCACTGCTGACTACGTATTGTTTCCAAGGCATCACCAATAATATGGGGATTGTCATTGCCTGACGAACTGGGTATCAGGTCACAGGATACAGCGTGGTGTCCTCTCTGGATGAACGCGTCACGAACAACGCCCGATTCTTCGCAGGCTATTAGTATATTCATTTGGTCACCTCTGGTGTTGTTATAATTTGTTTATATTCTTTCATCTTACATACGTGTCTAGCGACTGCCTCCATTTCTAAAATGCTATATCCATTTACAACATCCATACATACCCAGCCGTGACCAGTTTCTCTAAAGTCCCTTACCACTGCTATTCTGTCATTGCCTAGGTAAAAGACAATTGCATTTGTGTATACTTCTGCGAAGTGGTTGTTATCAAGTTCAATCATTTGGTCACCTCAACCCAGATCATCATAATGCGTTCGTTGTTACTATTGGATACCCATACGTGATGACCACCACGTCCACATTTGATGCCTGCTGTACTGTTTTCAGTCAGTACCTTACAGTCACATAGGATCATATCGAGTAGGTAGCTTCTGAAGCTATCGTTTGATAGACGGGCTAGCATTTTGTTAAATGTACAGTCGTATGGGAATCCGTCTTTGTGTCGATTCCAGAATGCTATAGACTGTATGATATTCGTTACAGGCATTTGGTGTCTATCGTCGAACGCATTGTTCTCTAGTCTGAATTTCATATCCCATTGTAGGGTGGGTCTTGGTTGTAGTAGGTCAGTGTTAGTCATTGTTTACTCCTGTGTTTTACTGAATATAATTATGTGTCTTTCACCGGCTAGATATGAGTGACAACATTCACAATTTCGTGAACTGAATTCACAAACATCATCATCACTATTTGATACATATCCGTACTTTTCTGTAAGTTCCGTTAGGCACTGTTCGATATGGTTGATCTTGATCTCGGACTCCTCTGGACTATAGTGATAATCGAATGGAGTTAGGTCGCCCGTTACGTATGTGTGGCAGTCGTAGCATACTTGTAATTTTGTTATTGTCATTTGTTTACCCCATAGTTAAATTCTTTACTTGTTAAAATGCTGTAACAATTCCATTTTTCATCTTCCCAACAGTAGGATAGACCTATGCAGTCGCCATCTGGGGTTTCATACATCCAGCAATCGATGTGGTGTCCTTGTTTTTTGCCCTCCTCTGAAACTATGAATCTGATACTTTCTTTTATTTGTTCTAAGGTCATATCGTAATAATGTCTTGTATGACTCGCGCTGATTAATCTCATTGTTTACCCCCTTAACTGTTGAGTAGAATCCCACTCTTTAATGATGATGATGTACTCAGTCTTGTGACACTCACTATTGAACCCGATAACGTCCCATCCATTCTCTAGTAGATAGTCAACTGCGCCCTGTAACGCGTTACTATATTCGTAGTTGTACGAGATAGTTACTGATTGATTAAAGTGATGGTCGATTATTTTGATACGGGAACCCTTTGTATTTGTAGGTCCTAGGTATTTTACATTTAGTATACGTGTATTGAAACAAGATAGTTCTTTTACTTTTCTGTATCGGTCAGTCATTGTATTACTCTTGGTTGAATGGTTAGTATTAATCAACTGTTTTGTTGATACTTTAATCTTAACATAGGTAAAACAGATATGCAAGTAAAGTATTAATCTTTTTTATTCTTTTTATTCTGTACATATTCTATTGTTTACTGTTTATCGAGTATGTAGAATGGAAAAAATAATTAAAAAAAGTTTCATTATGTGTAATTACATTGGTGTTATTGCTGTTTTATTGGTTCAATGTATTGTTAATCATCACCAACACCATCACCACTAAACCCACTAACTAATTTCCATCATCTTTATATCTCTCTTTTAATATACAAATAAATATGATATATAATATTTTATACCACTTTCAAACCAGGATATAATTATATGTCAGACCAACTAATTAAACGGAAACGAGGTAGACCAAAGGGTAGTTCCTCAGGTAGGCTATTGTCCCCAGTCGCTCTAATGAGTAAGGCTATTAAGGAGCAGAATATAAATGCGCTTCTTTGGTCATACATAACGCTAGCCCAAAGTGAGATAAAAAATAATGGCAGTTGTGTTACGTTTAACGGACATAACTTAAACCAGTTTGTGTCACTTTTACATCAAAGAGAAGTGACACAAAAACTAGGCGAACCCGATAATACCGATATAGTAGAGATACAGAAGTGGATAGCGTCAAGTGATATATCAGATGACACATAGTGAAACGTGGTTTATGTCAAGTGACACATCCCACCCTCGACCCTTGGGAATCCCCCTTATGGCATATGGCATATACTCATTACAACGGGCGCAGGCGTGTGTGCCTGGGTGCGTACGCGCGACCTTGGGGTTCCCCCGTAGGGGGAAAGGGTGCCGGATATGAATGAACTCAGCATTCAGGAAGTCTTTGCAGATCCGTTCCAGTTCATATCTAGGTTACGGATTGTCAATAAGTATGGCAAGATTGTTCCGCTACGTCTGAATGCAGAACAGATAGACATCATCAATGCATTGGAGGAGGGCGAGGATACGTTGGTTCTTAAGCCTAGGCAGATTGGTTCATCTACTGTAGTGTGTGCGTATATGTTCTGGAAAGCATACACTGCTACTACACCATTGACGTGTGTTATTCTGTCATACAAGATTGCTAGTTCTAAGCATCTACTGCATATACACAAGAGGTTCTATCAGTATCTGCCAGTTGGTTTACAGCGTGAGGTAGAGATTAACAATACAACAGAGTTAGCATTCAAAGGTGGTGGTAGGATTGTTGCATCTGCAGCAACTCAAGCAGGTGGTCTACGTAGTCAGACTTGTTCTATGCTACATATATCTGAGTATGCCTTTGCAGAGAATCCAGAAGAACTTAAGGCTAGTGCTATCAGTGCATTGAATGATGGACAGTTAATCATAGAGAGTACAGCAAACTACTACAATGATGCATTGTGGAAAGAGATACATAAGCATCAGATAGGAGAGGCTAGATGGAACTACTTGTTCTTTCCTTGGTATAGACATGCAGAATATACAATGGAAGACATACCTATAACGTTGACTGATACAGAGTTAAAGTTACAAGAGGACTATGGACTGACACTAGGACAACTATGTTGGAGAAGAGAAAAGGTTAGTAAGTTAGGATGGGAGAAGTTTGTAAGAGAGTATCCATTAACACTAGATGAAGCATACAGAATTAGTGGCAATACATACTTTACATACGAAGACTTTGAACATATAGATGTAGTACAGGTTAATCCTACAGAGTGGGTAACATTCGAAGAACCTAAGCCAGATGATACGTATGCTATTGGTGTAGATGTTAGTGGTGGTGTTGGTAGAGATTATGCAGTAGTGTATTGTGTAAGCAGGATAACATTACAGCCAGTGTGTATATACAGAAGTAATACAGTTAGTCCGGTACAGTTAGCAGATTATATATACGATATGAGTGTGACATATAACAATGCATTGACATTAGTAGAGAGTAACAACTATGGATTGGCAACGATTAATGAACTAATGCACCAGGGGTTTTATAAGTTATGGAAAGACAGTCATACAGGTAAAGACTTCTTAACGACAAGTAGAACCAAGCCATTGTTGTTTGAGAACTTAAAGAAAGGAATACAGACAGGTGCTATACGTACTATCGACAACATCACGGTTACAGAACTTAGAAGTATAACGGTAGATGAGAAAGGAGTGTTAAAGTTTGGTGATGATATGGATACACACTGTGATAGTGCAATGGCAATGGCATTGGCATATTGGTGTTTGAATAGTGTTAAGATAAAAGAGAGAGCATATTTGCCAGAGTGGATAATCGCACAAAAAGCAGATAAGGTGTTATCGAATGCAGGTGTTAGTCCTCAACTGCATAGGAGATACTAATGGCTAGAACAAAAGCAGAGATAGTACATCTAATACGAACAGTACTGGATGAGCATAATCATTTTTATGATCAGTTAAGACCGGAGTTAAAGCGTTATCGAGACGTGTATGAGAATAGATTCTGGCAAAGTGAGTATATGGATGATACAATGATTCGAATAGAAACTGCGGATTGTTTTAGTTATGTTGAGGGGTTTATTGCATCGTTGTTTAGTCGCAATCCTGCTATTGTTGTTGGTAAGGACGCTAGCGAAACAGCAGGTAGACCAGAAGTAGCACAAGCAATTATCAATCGGTTTTTGTTTGACAAGCGTGAACAGTTGGAAATAGCCAGTAGACTTGCCCTTATTTATCCCTCAAGTTTCCTCAAACTGTCACCTACTGAAAGCACGGATATACTGGAAAGAGTAACGATCCGTGCTTTGCCTTGTTGGGAAGTGATAGTAGATATGGACGCCAATAGTTGGCAGGACCAAAGGTTTATAGCACATACATATTATTTAAGTATACCGGAAGCAAGAGAAAAGTTTGGTAGCAAAGACTATACTGCAATTCCAAAGGTAGAGTTTTTTACACCTCAAGAGAAGTTTAGTGGTGTTTCTGATGATTTACCAGATGATTATCTGTATATCCAGGTAGTAGAGTTTTATGATATGTTGTATGACCAATTGTATTTTTGGTCACCAAGTTACAAAGAGGGTGAGGGATTGTTGGCAAAGGAAGAGATTCCTGTAAGAACGTATGATGATCAGCCATTAACACCTATCTGTCCTTTGTTTTATAGTCGTAAGCCAGAGAAACCAATGCAAGGTTTGTCTGCTGTGAGTCGTGTGTACGATCAGTTTTACGAGAAAAACATATTAAGAACGTATTGGGCTAATGCCATTCGGAGAGATTCACGTCAGTATCTTTACAAGGAGGGTGCGCTTGATGAGGAGTCTCTAGCAAAAATTACTGCTGGTGTTGATGGTGCAATGATTGCAGTAGATGAACCTGTGTTACAAGGCGTGATACAACCTTTAGGTGTAGAGCCAATGAGTAACAACTTTGAGAGGTACTTAGGGTTTATCGAAGATGACATCAACCGTGGTAGTATACTTGCGCCGTTTAGTAGAGGGGAAGCTACGAAAGCGACAGCAACCGAAGTAGCTGCATTAGCCCAATACTCTGCAAGTGAAATTGGTAAGTTGGCACGTGAAAGAGATGGTGCTATTGAAATGATAAGTACTGTATACTTACGTATCATTGCTTTAATAGCGGAAGAAAAAGAAATTGCCGTTATTGAAGTAGACGAAAAGCCGGTAATCATAACATCACAAGACCTAGATGCAAAGTTTAAGATTGTTGCATTGGATCAAAGTTCTACACCATTGTCACAGGCTTTAAAAAGAAGTAACATTGTACAACTATTACCAACACTAATACAACTAGGTGTTAAGCCTGATACGATTAAAGAAGAGTTAATTAGACTCTTTGAAATGCCAGATTCTTTTAAAGAGGTTATACAACAAGCAATGCCACCACAAGGTGCAATGGGTACTCCTGGAGAAGTTGAAACTGTTGCTGGTGATATAGGCGCACAAGGCGAACTTCCAGCACAAGCCTTTGCAGAATCTATTAATAAAGGTAGATTGTAATGCCGTTATATGAATACAGATGCTGTGATTGCAACAAAGTACATGAAGAAATCTTATCTATTAATGACCCTGAACCGGTTGAATGTGGTGTTGATACTACTGATTATGGTTGTGGTGGTTCTATTTATCGTTTAATGTTTGCTCCTAGTGCGCATACAAGTTGGAATACAACTGGTCGGTATGGTGCTGATGGTTATTACAGTAAGGCTTTAGGTACTCACGTTGATAGTCCGCACAAAGAGAAAAAGATTATGGAGTCCAGAGGCTTTGTGTGTGAGGCAGACTTGCCTAAACATCGGTGGGATGATGCAGTTGAAGCACAAAAACAACGTGTAGAGTTTCAAGATAAATGCATTGACACCTACACAACAGCATTAGATAATGGTAAAACAAAAGAGGAAGCGGTCGTGGAAGCATTCACTGCTGAAGATGCGCTATCTGGTAAACTTGAAAAAGCATTCGCAGGAGAATCAAAATGAGAGAAGAAGAGATGGATCAGCCAACTATGGAAATGGAGATTGAAATACAAGGTGCTGAAGATGAAGATGAGATGATGTTTGAAGATATGGCTCCAGAGGGTAACTATACTCCGAAAGCATTAAACAACTTGGTTAAAGCGACTAATCGTTTACTGCCATTGTTTGGTCAAACACCTGATTATCCTACCTTTAGTGAACCTCTTACTAAACTACCAACTGACTTTGTTCGTGTACTTATGATGTTTAGTGGTGCTATTGATGATGCCGTTGGACAAGACCTTATCGATGATGAGATGTCTTTTGAACTTAGCGAGATTACTGATGACGCAATGTTGAATATGCTTGCCGGTAAGATTAACAATCTAGTAAACTCTAAAGAATTTAAACGCTACTTAAAAGAAACACCTAGTGGTGATGTTGAAGAAGAGATGGATATGTCTGCTGGTGAATCTATGATGGGTGGTGAAGCACCTGATGAAGAACAGATGGACGCTTTGTTTATGGAGAGAATGTAATGCCAGGAAAGAAGAAAGGTTTGTACGCTAATATTCACGCAAAACGCAAACGTATTAAAGCCGGTAGTGGTGAAAAAATGAGAAAGAAAGGAAGTAAGGGCGCTCCTACTTCTGCAAATTTTAAACGTGCTGCAAAAACAGCAAAGAAAAAACGTAAACCAACAACGAGGAAATATTAAAATGAATGACAACACTCCTATTCAAGGAACTGTCGCTGAAGATACAACTGTCGATAACGTCGAGTCTGTCGAAACTACAGGCGAAGTTGACTCTACTGATCCAGCGTCCGATGAAGAAACTGAAACACACGAAGAGCAACTATTAACCATAGACGAGTTATTAGACTTAGGTGAAGAGGATTACGAAGAATTTACTGATGATGCTAATCACAAAGGAATGAAACCATTACACGAATGGATGAAACACATACCCGAAGATGCTAGGAAACACGTTGCTAATATACGTTCATCATATACTCGAAAGACACAAGAGTTGGCTGAAATGCGCAAACAACTCGAAGCCGAACGAGCAGAGTTGCAAAGACAACAAGACTTGTCGCTTAATAACCCATACCTCAGACAAGCAGAGGAAGAGTTAGCAAAACACCAAGAAGAAGAGTACGACTTGTACACTCCAGAGGGTATGCAAGCAGAAATTAAAAGACAAGCTGCACAAATGTTGCAAGAGATGATGAAGCCTGCACAAGAAGAAATGCAGATTAAACAACGTCGTATGCAACTTGAACAGTTTAAAAGTGATAATCCAGAATTAATGGATGATCAATACAGAATGCCTATTGCTGAAATGCTAAGAGCCAGACCGGAACTTAGGCTTGAAGATGCCTTTTACATTGTAAAAGCAAAAGTAGATGCAGAAAAAATATCAGCAGAGCGAAAAGAACTGGAGAAACAACGAACTTCACGACGGCAAACATTGCGGAAAACAAGCACAGGTAAATCAGTAAGTCCATCTGGTACTCCTAAGTTTCGTGATGCTTGGTCTGCATACCAATACCACAAGTCACAACAGGCAAAGAAATGAGATACTACAGATTACAAAATTTAGTTTTGCGCCCCGATAGATTTCACGTCGGTAGAAAAATTGATAAAATTATTATACATCATAGTGCAAGTCCATCAACAACAACAGTAGAAGATATACGTAAGTGGCACGTCGAAGATAATGGTTGGAACGATATAGGATACCATTTTGTAATTACTGAAGATGGTGTAATTCACGAATGTAGACCGTTGGCTAAGATTGGCGCACATACAAAAGGCAATAATCGCTATAGTATTGGTGTTTGTGTTGTTGGTAACACAAGTGTAATTGCTCCTAGTATGACACAAATGGCACAACTTACTTCGTTAATAAGAGCATTAAGTGATGATTTTGTATTAGAGCCAGAAGATGTATATGGTCATACAGAACACGGTGAAACAGAATGTCCTGGTGCATTCTTAATGGGATGGATTGAACAATATAGATCACACCTTGGTTGACACCACACTATTTTATTACTATTATAAGTATTAAGAGACTCTACGGAATACCTCGACAACACTCCGTCTGGAATACGTTAAACTAATCTATTAATATTTATTAAGGTAATACAATGGCAATTTCTAATGATCTATTGTCGTCAACCTTGTATTCCATCCGTGATGGCGAGGTTGATGAACTATTTCAAAAAGTCGCATTCCTAGATAATGCGAAACGATATAATGGGATTGAATATGAAGATGGTGGTATTAAAATCCAACGTCCTCTTTCAATCGCTGAACACTCACAAATTACAAATCTTCCAACTGGATACGAAGCAGTTAACTTGGCTGTTAAAGATGTATTGCAACCAGCCATTTACGAATGGTCTGATTTCACTGCACCTATTGTTATCACTAAGAAAGAAGAGTTGGAGAACCAAGGCGAGAAAGCAATTGTTAAGATTGTTGAAGCACGTATGCGTTCTGTAATGGGTATGCTACGAAGAGAGTTAAACAAACAACTTTTGCGTGGTAACTCAACAATTCTTACTACTGTAAACACACTGAATGGTGCTGTTCCTGGTGGATTCTTAGAATGTGAACAAAAAGGACCTGGGAATTCACAAAACAATGTAGTTGGTGGTATTTCTAAAGCTACTTACAGTTCTACTAATGGTTGGCAGAATCAAATCTTTTCTGTTGGTGGTAATGGTGCTGGGGCTTTTGGTACTGATGGTATTAGAGGTATGCAACAACTTGCTATCCAAGCAAACTCAGTAACTCACATGGGAGAAATTAACTGTGTGCTTATGTCTGAAGCGTGTATGGCAAACTACCGTCGTGCGTTGTTCGCACAAGAGCGTTATATCAACGAAAAAACTCTTGATGGTGGACGTATGCAACTAGCCTTTGGTGGTGCTGTAGTTGAACAAGACTTAGAACTAGGATTCTCTGTAACCTCAGCAGACTTTGGTGGTAAAACTGGAGCATTATCTGCTTACTTCCTTAACTTTGATGGAGTTAAGTTATGTATGCATAAAGATGCTGACTTTGCAGTTTCGCCTTTCGAACATATTTCTGGAACTACTGCACGTGCAGCTCAGTTGTATGTTAAAATGCAATTGATTGCAGACCATCTTGGTTCTTGCGGTATTCTTTTCGATGGCGACAACTTTTAAGGAGGTTTATTATGGCTACTCAAAATATTATACAATACTTGGAAACATCTCAGTACAATGCGCTTCCTAATCCTGGTGGTTTATTACCAGTTGGTGAAGCTGCAATGAACCGTAGACAAGTTGAAACCTTTATTTCAGGCGCAGCTATTGCAGCTAATGATTTGGTTTGTATCGACCTCAGTAAAACTGATAATAGTGAAAAAGTAATTACTATTATTAAGGCTGATGGTTCGGCTGGAACTAAACGTATGTGTGTTGGTTTTGCTTTAAATGCAGCTTCTGGTGCTGGAGAGACTGTTGACGTTACTATTGCTGGACTACACGCAGAAGCTAATTGTGCAGACAGTGGTGGTACAGCAGTTGCAGCTGGTGATTTTTTAAGTCCATCCGCAGTTGCCGGACGAGCAGATGAATACGTTGCAGGAGATACCGTACCTCCTATAGGGTATGCATTGACAACTGCAGCTAGTAATAAAGCAGCTGTTTTTGTTATTAAACAAATGTAATTTCTTTCATTGTTGTTTTGAGGGTGGGTGGTTCCGAGACATTACCACCCACCCTTTTTTATTGGAGACAGTATGGCTAATCTAAAAGCATTACGTGAAAAGGTTAAGAACATTACAGATTATAGTCCTGAACTACAGCAGTTTAACGATCAACTTGATGAACTAATCAATGACGCATACTACTGTATATGGACTATGAAACGGTGGAACTTTGCTACCGAACTAGACTTTTTGCGTTTTCACGTAGACATTACTGCAACTACAGACCTAGAAAACGCAGTTACAACTGCTGTATACCTGGCTGTGAATAGAGGTGAACGTAAAGTTACACTTAGTGCTGGTATTGATAGACTACACGATCCCGATATATGGGAGGGTCAACCTATAGAAATAGATACTATGGAGTATACTATCTCTAAGGTATTGTCAGTTACTGAGTTGTTATTAACAGAGGCGTACAAAGGAACAACGTATACATTAGGAGATAAGTATACTGGATGGAAGATAAAGAAAAGATTCTATGATTTACCAGAAAACTGCTTAGAACTATTGTATCTTGGACACAGAGATTATCCATATACTAGTGTTACAGGTTCACAAAACCCTTATGGTAAGTCTACAGCAATCCTACCACGAAGAGAAGAGGATCTTGATCTACGTGTAGACTATGCGAATTCTTATGCAGAAGCATACATAACAACACCAACAATAGATATACCTCCAGCAGAAAACATTAAGTTAGAGGAATCTGAAACAGCAGGTAACTTTGTTACTGGTAAACATTATGAGATATGCTGGGCTTTTCTTAAAGATGGTAAAGTTGGTGGATTGTCAGAACCCAAAGTTTATACTATAGCCAACAACAACAAAGGTATTAAGGTGTCCTTTTTAGGTTGGGATGACTTAGTTATACAAGCAGATACATACAACACAGCAGATAAGGTTGCTACACAGTGGGAGGGTTATCGTAAAGTTGTATATTGGAACAAGAACTTTGATCAGAATACCGGTGAGCGTAAAGGTTTACCGTGCTGGTTAGCAGTAACCAAAGGTGGGGGAACCAGAAACTCGTCTGCTTATTTAGAAGTTGCAATAAGTCCAGATACAAGTGCCTTTCAAGAAATTTTAAACATTAACCAGTTGGATAATGGATCAAAAAGATACATTGAGATTGATGGTTTACACCAACAGATTAGACCATACCCACGTGTTAATGGGTTTGACTTTGAAGTTGTTCAGATTAAAGATGGTGGTGGTACTATTACAACATTCCACGATTACGTAAGAGAGGGGATTATGCGTATATACAAAAAGCCCCAGGACCTTTTACTATCAACAGATGTACCACAAATGCCATACGAGTTTCACCAACTAATTGTTTACAAAGCATTAGAAGATATATACCTTAAACTTGGTCAACAGCAGTTAGCAACTACTTATGAACGCAAGTATCTTAAAGAGATAACAGTATTAGCAAAAAGATATGTAGACAAGGTTGATCAACGTGTTCGACGTGGACAGTTTCACTTTGCCCATAGTCGCCCAACCTATGATGGAACTACTTTACGGAGACTGCCGTGAAGTCGCAAAAGTTAAAAAAGTTTATTCCATTAGGTGGTATTAATAGAATACTAACTCCACGAATCGGTGATGCAGAAACAGTATTAAACTGTAGAATGTCTGTCGAGGGTGGATGGGTGGCTAATGTTGGTTTTCAATCTTGGTGGAAAAGTCCAGCATCTTGGACTGTATCTACAGCCACATTGCAAAAGTACTTCGAAAAACAAGTAGACAGTTGCTACCAATGGAAACGACAAAACTCTAATGATGTTTATACTTTTGTTGAACAGAATGGTGTGTTGTATTATGTGCTAGGAAACAAAGGACAAGGTACTACATACGCTGGTACATTCTATGAAAAAGATATAGAGATTATTGATAGTAATAGATACGTACCTAAGTTAGGTGATACTTGTACACAGTATATAAACTTAGGTAATCACCTACTAATTATTAATGGACGTGACAGAGCCATATTATTTAGTGGTCATAAAACATATAGAGACTTTGGTTTTGCTATTGGAAGTCCAACAGTATCTCCTTATGATGTAGATACTGAATATTTTGAAGATAAAGTACTTAAGGGTACAGCAATAGCCTACCCGAAAAGTACAGTGTTTGGATTGGGTCAAGCAACACCAGAACAATTATATACATATCGTTATAAATTAACTACTATTACAGATACAGGTGCGGAGTCACCTTTAAGCGGTGAGCAAGAAGTTTCGTGGGAAAAACCCTCTGGTGCTTCAACTAGACGATATGGAGTAGCATTAGACTTGCCATTAGGTGAAGAGGGCTGTGTTGCTCGTCGTATCTATAGAACAAAAGAAATTAATACAAGTGGTGGATCATATTATTTTCTAAAACAAATTGATGAAAACAGCAGTCGTTTTTATATTGATACATTACCAGATAGATACCTGGTTGATCGAGCGCCTGATTTAATTGCTAGTACAACAATTACTACTGACTTTAAGGTTGGTGAAAACTGGGATAACCGTCTTTGGTTAGCAAAAGGAACTGAGATTATATACTCTGATAGAGGTTTATTCGAACAGTTTGGTGTCTTAAGTTATTTTGAAGTAGGTACATTGCGAGGTGGA
>Ga0209645_1001236_pt1 | contig 12902 bp, 15 predicted proteins | sample ETNvirenome_6_30_FD_184070 | JGI IMG/M metagenome (GOLD analysis project Ga0209645, IMG submission 184070) | Marine viral communities from the Pacific Ocean - ETNP_6_30 (SPAdes) (version 2) | ecosystem: Environmental > Aquatic > Marine > Oceanic | place: Pacific Ocean | collected 2013-06-19
GACGCCCATCCGAAAATGGGCGGGGATTTCGACCGACCACGGACCACACTCGGGGTCAGTGTCATCGTGACCGACCTCGCAGGGTCCCAGCAGCGCCAGAAAACACCCGGCGGTCGCGGGGTCGTCGGGGTCGGGCACATCGTGTAGGTACACCCGCTCCTCGGTGAGTTCTCTGTCTTGGTCCTCAAAAACGACGAACCCACTGGAATCGAAAACGCGCCCTGGGGTGTCCTCGCCGGTCGAGTCGACTGCTCGCATCCCCGGCAACCACCGCCAGCCGGGCAGGCTGACAGCGAGGCGGCCCCACTCGGCGGCGGGAGCGTCAGGGGAGGGCAGTGCAAGGGCGGTCATGCTGCCACCCCGTACTCGCTCGCGCAGTCCCACCAGCCGTCCTCGACGCCCTTGCGGTAGCCGGAGTCGTAGCTGCAGCGGGCGAAGATGACGCCGACGATGAGAAGGAAGACATGCGAGCGGGTCACTTCGCACCCCCCATGCGGTCGATGGTAGCGGCCTCGACGGCCTCGGCGACAGTGGGGCCGACACCGTGGCCGGTCTTGTCGCGGTTGCGGGCGTAGATGCGGCACGAGAACTGCTGCGTGCGAGTGTTCCAGCGCAGGCGCACCTCGGGGCGGTCCGTCGAGGACAGCAGCCCCACGAGGAGGGATTCCATGCTCATTCTGCACCTGCCATGCGCTGCAGTGCCTGGCGCTCGATGCGGCGGTTCATGTCGGTCAGCACGAGCGGGGCAATGACCTGCTCGAAGTAGGCGGGCACCGACAGCTTCGCCAAGGCGGCTGCGGCCTTGATGTTGTGTTCGAGCTCGGGGCTGAGTCGAGGGCGGAAGGTTGCGGTACTCATCGGGCTTGCTCCTTGTAGAGGCGTTCGAGGTTGATGAAGGCCTGCCCGACTTCGTCGGTGACGTAGCCGAGGATGGTCTCGAAGGTCTCGATGCGCTTGTAGAGCTCGGCAGGCGAGAGGTCGCGCATCTCGTTCACCAGCTTCGAGTGAGCTGTGTGGAGTCGTTCGAGGTCGGTAGCGAGGGTCACGGCAGTGGTCGGCATGGGGAACCTCAGAGGGACATGACGAGGAAGAAGAGGGAGACAACGAACAGGGCGCCGCAGGCGTCGAGGAGGTAGTCGGGGTTCACGTTTGGCTCCTTGGGGACAGGTGGCCCACTTGTACCATTGGGACATTTGGCCCACAAGGACCATCTATGTCATAGTTGTGTCACAGCGGATTCGGCCGGGGACAAACCCTGCACTCTTGAGAACCCGCCCCTCATCGGCAGAGTGCAGGGTGTGAGGCTTTCGGGTAGATTCTTGAGCACCCGAAATGCACGAATTTACTACTGGTAGAAATTTCCCCTAAACCCTGCACACCCTGCACTCTGTTGATCATTAGGGCATTCTCAAGAGTGCAGGGTTTGTACCTCGGTCAGCACGTCATTCTCGGAGATTGTCAGTGAATACCCCTATGACGACAGAGCAGATTCTTGAGGCGGTGGCGAAGCTCGCACCGGAAGCCATCACCTGCATCGAGGGCACACTGCAGGGGCGGCAGAGCCCGAACAAGGCGCAGCTCGACTCGGCCTGGCGTGTCCTCGAGTGGAGCAAGGAAGCGGCCGCAGCTCGGGCCGAGAAGGCGACGGACACCCCCGACGTCGAGGAGCTCAAGAACGTGCTCAAGCTGGTCGAGCAGTGGTAGAATGTCCGTGAGAGGACACCCATGACATTCGTGCCGCCCAAGGTGCCGGCCGCCCTGCACGACCAGGTGCGAGGGCTGGTCGGTGACCCGTCTGCCTTCTGCCGTCTGCATCGAGTGCAGGACAAGGACAGCAAGAGGGAGATTCCCTTCGACCCGCTGCCCATGCAGGTCAAAATCTTCGACGCCGTAAAGCGCGGATATAAGCGCATTCTCGTCATTAAGGCGAGGCAGGTAGCAGCTACGACGGCCTGTAAGATGGTGCTCCACCAACAATGGGCGAGCACCCCGACGGCCGCCCTCTTCGCCCTCGTGTCACTGCGGGCCGAGTCGGCTACCGCCCTCCTCGATGATAATCGGAGGTGGATGCACCACCCCCCGAGCATCCTGCAGCGAGACCTCGACACCCGGGCGAAAGGCGAGCTGCGCCTGGCGGACACCGGGGCAACCCTCAAGGCGTTCACGTCTCGCAGCTCGACGGGGCTGCGTTCCTTCTCGCCCATCGCTGCACTGCTCAGCGAGTTCGCCTTCGCGCCCGACCAGGAGGAGCTCCTTGCGCAGGCGTTGTCCGCAGTGGGCGACGGGCTGCTCATGCTGGAGAGTACAGCGAACAACCCGGGCGACCGCTTCAGCGAGCTCATCGCCGGCGCACCCGAAAACGGCTGGCACCTCATCACTCACTGGTGGTGGGAGGAGCCCAAGTACTGCGACCTGGTACCCAACGACTTCGAGCGGACCGAGGCAGAAGCCGAGCTCGCCGAGGCCTACAACCTGACAGACGGGCAGCTTGCGTGGAGGCGTCGCTACCTCGCCACCCTCGGCCCCTACAAGTTCCGCAGGGAGTACCCGGCCTGTCTGGACGACTGCTTCCTCGGGCGGGAGGGCGGCTACTACGGCGAGGAGGTTCTGCAGGACATCCACGTCATCGAGCACGAGCTTCACGGCAAGCGACACGGGCGGGAGATAGAGGCACCGCACCCGCACGACCGGTACGTCATGGGCGTCGACATCGGGGGCGGCGTCGGGGGCGACTACTCGGCCTTGTGCGTCGTCTCGGTCTCCACGATGCAGCCGGTCTACACCGAGCGGAACAACCAGGTCACCCCCGCCGCATGGGCGCACCGGTGCATTCAGGTCGCCAGCCGCTACAACGACGCCCTCATGTTGGCCGAGAGCAACAACCACGGGCATGCGTTCCTTCTGGAGCTGACGCACTGCGGCTACCGCTACCAGTGGCGAAGCCCCCAGGGGAAGCCCTGGGTGACTACCCTGCAGTCCAAGCTGGAAGCCTTCGACACCCTGCGCGAGTCCCTGCAGGTCGTCAAGGTCATGGACCGAGTCACCTGGATGGAGCTGCGAAGCCTCACCATCCCGGCCGGCAAGGTCGCACCCGAGGCCCCGAAGGGCGGCTACGATGACAGTGCGATGGCGATGGCGTTAGGCTACCGCTGCCTGCGCGACATTCCGTCATCCTGGCGCACCCATGCGCTACAATCGGGCCGCACCCGCATCGACGACCTCATCAGCCGCAGCCGAGCTCGCCGCATCCGTTCCCACTCTCTCCCCTTCTGAGGCGCCCCATGCTGACCCCCGAGCAGTGTCAATCTATCTGCATGCAGCATGACCTCTACTGGGACGGCAGGCGAGAAGAGCTGCGCGAGCTGCGGAATCTCTACATGACGCGCTTCTTCCAGTCGACCGCCCCCACCTTGGACGGCATCCTCCGCACCGAGGTGCCCAAGGCCTACGCAGTGGTCGAGTCCTACCTCGGCAGCCTCTACGCCAAGAACCCGAGTGTGGAGGTCATGCCCGACATCCGAGGGCGGGGCAATGCGGAGGTCGCCGAGGCGACGGCGAACCAGTACCTGCTCTCGGTTCGGGAGCAGCTCGAGGACGCGACACGCCTGGCGCTCATCTACCCGGCCGGCTTCATCAAGCTCGCACCGGTGCTCAGTGCCGACCCGTTGAAGCGGGTGAGCTGTGCCGCCCTCTCGCCCTGGGAGGTCATCGTAGACGCTACGGCTACCTCGTGGGAGCAGCAGCGCTACGTCGGGCACGTCTACTTGATGCCACTCCTCGAAGCCTCCGAGCGTTACAGCAAGTCGCCCGAGGAGTTCCGCGCCAGGGCCTACAGCAAGTGGATTGAGTCCACGGGCATCGCCGGCAAGGACCAGCTCCTCGGGCTGGGTGACCCGACGCAGACGCCGCCAGAAGAGCAGTGGGTGCGCGTGGTCGAGCTCTACGACCTCCTCGGTGATGCGCTTGTTGTGTGGTCCCCGGACTACGCCGACGGCAAGGAGCACCTCTTCGAGGGTGTGCAGGTGCAGGTCGGAGCCCTTGACCCCGAGGCGGCAGCGGACGCAGACCGACCCGACGCCGAGCTCGAACACGAGACGACGGGCATCCCCTACAAGACAGCCAACGGGCGGCCGGTCGTACCCATCATTCCCCTCTACTTCAGCCGGGACCCCGACACCCCCCTCCGGGGCTACTCGCTCATCCGTCGTAGCCTCGACCAGTTCCGAGAGCTGAACGTCATGCGCACCTACCAAGCGCAGGGCGTGCGACGCATGGCCCGGCAGTGGATGGTACGGGCCGGCTTCCTCAGTGAGGACGGGGCGGCGAAGATTGCGCAGGGACTGGACGGCGAGTTCATCGAGGTCGACCTCCAACCAGGCGCCCCCCTCGAGGGGAACATGATGCCGGTGCCGCAGGCGCCCATTCCCGCAGACATCAGCATCTACTCGCAGACGGTGCAGAACGACATCAACGAGGCCGGCCTTCTCGCCCCCTTCACGAGAGGAGAGGTGACGAAGAGCACAGCCACCGAGCAGCAGCTTCTCGCGGCCTACACGAGCAGCGAGGTCGGACGGATGGCGCGGACCCGAGACGCCGTCATCACCTCCATCGCCAAGACCTACAACATCATGCTCAGTGTGGTGCTCGGGGACGATGCCGAGCCCCTCGCCCTGCCCAACCCGGTCGGCCCCACCATCCTCTCGGCCGACGACCTCACCGGCGACTTCAGCTACTGGGCAGTCGACGCAGGCACGACCCCGATGTCGGACCTCGCGAAGCAGCAGGCACTTGAACGCCTGGTGCCCCTCCTCGTGCAGCTCGGGGCCGACCCTCGACAGGTGCTCGGCGAGCTCGTGCGCACGTACCAGCTCCCCGAGTCCTTCGCCGAGGTTGCCGAACCCGAACCCGTCGAGCCTGCCGCCCCAGCAGGACCCGCTCCCCTTCCGTTCCCCGCTGCAGGGGGACTACCCCCTGAAGGATTGTAGACATGCCCCTCGTCATCGCAACAGGCGCCCCCCAGGGCATGCCCGCAGACCTTGCCGCCATCGCCGAGGAGCAGGATGCGCTCATCGGGGAGGAAATGGCAGACCTCGTGCCCCGCCCCGACCGGCCCTACTCGGCGAAGGTCTACAGCGCCCTCACCGATGCCATCGCGAAGGCCGCGAAGGTCATGGGCCTCGACCTGACGCCCGAGCGGTACACCGAGGACGTCGCGCAGATGGACGGGGATGTCGCGCGCTTCCTCGCCATGATGGCGGCAGCCGCATCGGACTACGGCAAGCCGTTCCCCGTCGAGCTCGAAGACATCAAGGGCGACGCCGAGCTCACCGCCATCACTGCCGCCCTCACGCAGCTCGCCGGCGACAAGGCCTTCGCCGAGTTCCTCGACGCCCCGGCCGAGCCCGAGGAGGTCATCGAGGAAGAGACCGTCATGCCCGACGGCGAGGTTGAGGAAGAAGAGGTCGAGGAGTTCGACTTCTCCAAGCGCATGCGTCGGCGGTAGCCATGCCCTTCAAGTCGATTCGATTGCGCCTGGCGCAGCTGTTCGGCTTCGGGCAGCGCCCCAAGTCCGTCATTCCTGCCACACGGAAGCAGGCTTACTACCGTTCCTACGAGGGCGGCGTCATGGGCAACCTGACGCAGGCCATCGAGCGGAAGCAGCCGGTCACGTTCTTCTACAAGGACAAGTGGCAGCCGGAAGGCACACCGGGCGCCCTGGGGCAGCGAGTCGGCAACCCTCACGCCATCTGGCGAGGCACCAACGGGCGCACCTACTTGCACCTCTACGTCGACCCTCAGTCTGCGACGGCCACGGGGGGCCTTCCAGGGTGGCGGACGTTCCTTGTCAATCGAATCCAAGGGGTGAGTGTCCTTGAGCTTGGCACCACCTTCCTCGGCCGTCCGGTAGCGTTCGTGAAGGCGCCCGGATGGAACCCGTCTTGGTATCGCCAAGTCGGTCAGCCCATAAAGCTCATTCAGTAAGAGAGGACATATGAGCCATGAAAGCGTTGCCGAGCAAGTTCTTGCAGAAGTGCAGGCACAAACAGCTACCCAGCCGGAAGCGGTGCCCGAGGTGCCCGCACCGTCGACAGACCCCGAGCTCGCAGCGATGCAAGCTGCCATGGAAGCAGACGGGGCAGAAGTCGAACTCGAGGAGCAGGAAGGAGACGAGCCCCCGAAGAAGCGGGGACTGAGTTGGGAGCAGGCCGTCAAGTCTGTGCCGCCCGACATCGCCAAGCTCATGCGCAGCATGCAGGCGGACTACACCCGGAAGACGCAGGAGCTCTCGGAGCAGCGCAAGGACTTCATGCGCGAGCGGGAGGCCTTGATGCGGGGCAAGGAGGCCCTCACCACCCCCGACGAGCTGCCCGAGTACGACCCGTTCAACGAGGCGAGCATCAACGCGCGCATCGAGGCCGAGGTCACCCGCCGGCTTCAGCAGGTGCTCGAACCGATGCAGGCCGAGTACGAGCAGATGGCTGCGCAGGACAGCTACAAGACGTTCCTCACCGAGCACCCCGACTTCGAGAAGGACGCCGGCCTGCGCTCGGAGGTGCAGCACCTCCTTGAGAGCAACGACTCGCTCGACCTGGAGACCGCCTACTGGGCAGCCAAGGGCAAGAAGGCAAAGGTCGAGGCGGCCAAGGCCTCGGAGGCTCGGAGCGCGAAGCGTCGGGCAGCCAAGGAGGCCGCCCTCAAGGGTACGGGCACCCCTCGACGTGGTAGCGTCGGAGCTCGACCAGGTCGAGGAGACCTGAAGAAGATGAGTGCGGCAGACATCCTCGCTATGGCGCAGGCTATGCACCGTAGCTGAGACCGTGCTACAGTAGCGGCACTGTAAGGCCACCCCATTGCGGAGCCTTGCGCCTTCGGCACTGCGACGACCGCAGCACGCCTCGAAACGCAAGCAATCCAACCGCAATGGAGGCCGACCGTGGCCGCACCCCAAAGCGTCATTAGCACTACGCTGCAGCTTCTGCGCGACAAGCTGATCGACAACAGCTTCCTCAGCCATCCCCTCTTCCGCGCCATCGAGCAGGCCGGCAACCTCGTCAAGGTGTCCGGCGGTCTTCGCGTGGAGCAGCCCGTCATCTTCGGCGAGCACTCCAGCATCACCGAGCTCAGCAACGGCTTCGAGCCCGTCAGTATGGCTGTGACCGACCCGTTCCAGACGGCGAAGTTCGAGTACTCCAACTTCACCCAGCCCATCATCCTCAGCGCAGTCGAGAAGGCCGCCAACAAGGGTGACCTCGCAGTCGTCAACATCTTGGAAAGCAAGATGAAGAACGTCATGCTGGGTCTGAAGAAGGAAGTCAGCAAGCAGGTGATGGTGGGCAACTCCACCAAGCTCACCACGCTGCAGACCCTGAACGGCATGACCACCGCCCCCTCGACCGGTTGGCTCGAAGGCGTGGCCACCGCCACCCAGCAGAACACCGTCGGCGGCCTCTCGAAGACCACGTACCGGGCTCAGAACTGGTTCAACAACTTCTTCGACTCGGCCGGCAACTTCGACCTCGCGCACCTCGACCAGCTGATGATCGATGCGCAGATTCGGAACCCCTCCGGCGAGTTCCCCGACATGATCTTCATGTCGCCGAAGTGCTTCGCTGCCTTCCAGAACAAGCAGCAGAGCTACGTGAACTACGTCTCGGCCTCCGACCGCGACAGCCTTGACCGGGACATGGTCGCCATGTGGCGCGGCGCCAAGATCTACGTCGAGCCGAACCTCGGCTTCACGGCGCAGAACCCGGCCAAGCCCGTCTCGGCCTACGTGCTGAGCAGCTCCAACTTCCAGCTCTACGCGGACACCGACGGCTTCTTCGAGGTCTCGGACATGATGCCCGTTCCCGGCACTGCGACCGAGGCCGCCATGGTCTTCTGCCGCATGCAGCTCGTCACCGGTCACCTTGCCTCGCACGGTGTCCTTCTCGATGCGGAGGCCTGAGCCATGGCTACCTCTACTCTCGTTCAGTTCCTCGGCGACGGCATCACCTCCCCCACCGGGGCCGGTGCCGACACCTCCAACCGCCGCCAGGTCGAGACCTTCATCAGCGCAGGCGCCCTCACGAAGGGTGACTGGGTGGAGCTCGACGCCTCCAAGACGGGCGCTGACCGCGCTCTCTACGTCAAGGAGTGCGTTGGTGTCGGCACCAAGGGCAACGCAGCCGCCCTCGGTGTGACCCTCGACGCCGCCACTGGCGCAGGCGAGCAGGTGCGCATCGTCGTCGCCGGCTACGTCGAAGAGGCGAACGTCGCAGGTGCAACCGTCGCCGGCAGCGCGCTCGTCGGTCCCATCGGCACCGCAGGCCGCGCCGAAATCGAGGTGCCCGGCACCACGACCGGCAGTGTGTGCGGCATCGCCCTTGCCGCCGATGCCACGAACATCGCCCCGGTCTTCGTGGTGAAGAAGTTCTGAGCCCCCCCAGGGCAGGTCGGCCCACTGTCCTCTCGGGTCACCTGCCCCGGCCCCATCGGTTGAACGCTCGCCGGTGGGGCCGTTCTTCTGAGGTGACGCATGAATCTCGGTGAGCTGCTCGACTTCTGCGGCAACCTCCTCGACTACGACCCGAGCAACCCGAGCTATCGGGCGCAGCTCGTCTCGCTGCTCAACGATGCGCAGACCAGGTCGCTCACTGACCGGCCTTGGGCGTTCGCGAGCCGAGACCGGAAGGTCAAGGTCTACACCGACACCACCTTCAGCCTCACCTTCACTGCGGGCAGTGCCACGGTCACCGGTGCCGCGCTGCCCCTCTCGCCCGACCCCATCCGGCCGGGCAGCAACCTCGCCGGTGCCGAGCTCGTCTTCAAAGACAGCGCAGGCAACACTCACCGGCATCGGGTCGCCTGGGTGGAGCTCACGACCCGGCTCTACCTCCGCAACCCGTTCGAGGGTGTGACGGGCACGTACACCGCCACGGTCAAGCGGCGAGAGGTCTACCTGCCCTCGGACTGCATGACGGTGCAGAACGTCTCAGACCCTCACGTAGGCATTCCGGCGAAGGCGCTGTTCCTCTCGAAGTGGGAACGGGAAGACGCCAACCTCGACCCCGACCTACTCGGCACCATCGAGGCCTACCTGCCGAGCGAGGGGAAGCGGGTGCCCGCCCCTCAGATTCCCCGAGGCATCGCCACGGTTGCGGGCGTCGGGCAGGGTGTGCGCACCATCAACCTCTACATGGTGAACGTCCGAGGCCCCCATGCGCAGAACTACCCCAGCTACCGCCGGGATGTCAGCTCGGGCTTCGAGTCCGCCTTCTCGAAGGTCGGCACCTTCAACCTCTCGGACACTCAGACCCTACAGCTGACCCCCGAGACGCTGCCCAACAACACCGGCCTCTACCGGCGGTACTACTTCACTTGCCCCGAGGCCAACATCCTCGCCCCGGTGCGCATCCGGCATGCAGACGCAGTCGATGCCCTCGCCGTCGGCGTCGACACAGTAGCCCCGACGGGCGGCGTGACGCTCAAGCCCGACCTCGCCCTCACCCACCTCAGCGGGCAGGCCTTCCAGTCCGAGGCGGTGCGCTACCTCTACAACCAGGCGGGCGTCTACCAGTCGGTCGAGCTCTACCCGCACCCGAGCGGAGACCAGGACATCAACGCCCGCATGGTCATCGCCCCGACGCGCATGCAGGAGGACCAGGACGTACCCCTCGTGCCGGCCGCCTACGCGCAGATTGTCGCTTACGCCGCCCTCGAGTCCCTCACCCTCAAGGTCGACAACCCGGCACTCAGCCAGGTCTACATGCGGAAGAAGGACACCCTCTACAAGGCCATGGAGCAGCGGTACTTGAAGGAGGTGCCCCGGCGAATCATCAAGGGCACCCCGACGGCCGGCTACCGCTTCGTCCGCAACCCCTACGGCCCCCTCACGTACACACCATGAATCAGTCGCAGTACCAGACCCCGCTCGCAGGTGGCGTAGCTACCCGACTGCCGCAGAACCCGCAGGATGCCGGGCGGCTGCAGAACTGGACGCTTGACCGGGTCTCGGGCGGCTGGTCGTCTCGCGTCGGCTACGAGCAGTACCGCACCGGCGAGAACGACTTCGACCCGTTCGGCTCGGTCGGCCCCGTCTACGCCCTGCACGTTGCGCAGCAGCTCGCCGGTGGAGCTCGGCAGGCCGTGCTCTTCGAGTCCGATGGCAAGCTGCAGTACTACTACGACGCTGCGGGTGTGCCCTCGCTGCGGGTCCTCCAGGCCGACCGCCACATCCCGACGCCCACCGAGGCCGGGTCGTGGTTCACCGACACCCCCTACGGCACCATCGTCACCAACGGCGTCGACCGCCCGGTGCTCGTCAATCCGTGGCCTCTCGGCAGTGCCGCCGAGTCCTCGGCAGCAATCAACCGGTGCATCCGTCCCTTCGGCTTCGCCACCCTGCCCGCCTCGCCCGAGCCCATCCCCGTCAACCCGATGCCGGCCCCGACGGGTGTGAGCTTCAACCCGCGCATCATGGGCACGAGCCTCACACTGTGGTGCCCTTCCAACCCGCTCGCAATCTCCGACGGAGGGCGCTGGGGCCTCGGCTTCGCCACCAACAAGGCGAGCGGGAACGCAGCCGGCGACAAGCGCGCCGAGTTCAACTATGTCTGCAGCTTCATTTCGGACACGGGCAGCGAGGGGCCGGCCTCCGAGGTCGCGAGCATCGCCTGGGGGCTCGCGCAGAACGGCGAGGGCTTCCGGCATGCCGTCGGGGTGCGCCTCCCCATCGGTCCGCCGGGCACCGTCGCTCGCAAGCTGTACCGAACCAAGAACTACAGCGACGACTACGTCTACCAGGGCGACACCACCCTCTACCTGGTGGACGTCATCCGCAACAATGCCGAAGACCTCTTCTTCGACGCCATCAAGACGGCAGACCTCACCCTGCCCAAGCCCGAGATTGCGACCGGCCCCCTGCCGGCTCCCCGAGCTCGCTTCAGCGCGCTGTACGGCGGGTGCCTTTGGCTCGACGGTGGCATCGATGACAGCCTCAGCCTCTACTACTCGTCGCCCGGCCTCATCGAGCAGTTCGCCCCGACCTCCTTCATCCAGCTCAGCAGTGAAGGCGGTGCAGTCACCGGCCTCTTCGGCAGCTACACGAACCTCCTCGTCTTCCGCGAGCGGGGCATCGACGTCGTCACCGGCAGCTTCGCCGAGGGCTTCAAGGTCACCACGATTTCGAACTCGGTGACCTGCCTGAGCCCCCACACCATCGCAGCGGTGCCCGGCCTCGGCGTCGTCTTCCTTGCTACCGACGGCGTGTACGGTCTCACCGGCGGGCTCGAAGGCGGCGCCATCACCGACTTGGTCAACCTCACCGTCGGGCAGGATGAGCTCCTCGAACAGGTGACGCCCGACTGCCTGCCCCGAGCGGTCGCGACCTTCTCAGCCTCGGAGCGGCAGTACCAGGTCTACATCCCGACGCAGGGCAACGACCGCCCGAACCGGGGCTTGGTGCTCCACCTCGACCGCCTTGCCCTCATCGACTCGCTACGGCTCAGCCCGTGGAGCACTCGGCAGGGCTTCCCCGTCGGAGCCATCGCAACCCGGGCAGACGGCACCGTCATCTTCGGGCACCACACCGGGGCGGAGGCCGGCGGCACCGACTCGCAGCGCGGCCTCTTCGTCATGTCGGGCAAGCGCACCCTCGGCAGCAGTGTGGTCGAGGACCAGATGACCGACGCAGGGCCGCCCACGAGCGTCTACCGGTCGGCCTGGTGGGCATCGGGTGACCCGCAACTGCAGAAGCAGATTAGCTACGTGACGGTGTGGATGATGACGACCGGCAACGTCTCGGTCACCATGCGGCATTACAAGGACTTCGACCTCGTGCCCGTCGAGGAGCGCACGTACCTCATGCAGCCGCCCGACGCTGCGACGCTGCCCGCCCTCGACTCGGCCGTGCTCGGCTCCGGCAGCTACACCAAGGGGCGGCTGGTGCCCCTTCGCTACAGCATCGCCCACCAGTCGGCTGCGTGGTTCTGCTTCGAGATTGAGACGACGTCGGACGTCATCCTCGTCGGGCACGAGTACGGGTTCACCACCAAGGGCACTCAGGTCGTCATGGGGAGGCGCGCGTGAAGCACTGGGCACAACGGCAGGCGACCTCGGGGGGCACCCTCGAACCGAGCGCAGTCAACGACGAGCTCCGCGCGCAGCAGTCGAGCATCACCACCCTCGACCGCGACCAGCTCCCCGACAACTACGCAGACGAGGCCCGGGTCAAGGACTACGCCTTGTTGCGCAGCTACGTCGACACGCAGTACCCGTCGGGCAGCGGAGAGCAGGACACGGCCGTCTTCACCTTCGCCTCTTCGGGCAACATCTGGCAGGCCGCAGCCTTCCGGGTGTACCCGGGCGGCTGGGTGAACGTCTCGACCGGCAACGGCATCGACCTCGCCGGTTTCAAGGGCGGGCACCTTCACATCGAGTGGGCAGGCAACGGCTTCATCTTCGGCGCCATGGCCTCGGGTGCAAACATTCCCAGCCCTGCGAGCCCGCGCTACCTCAACCTTCGCATCACCGTCAACGGCGTCACCATCGCAGAGAAGCGAGGCCCCGGGTGCCACGAGGCTTTCCGGGTCATCGGGTCGAGCCTCGTGCCGCAGGGTGACGTCAAGGTGCGCCTGCAGTGGCGCATCACCGGACCGAGCGAAGATGACGCAGTGACAACCACGGCCGGGCAACCGGTCGCCCAAGCGCACCTCTACGGCATGCGCTACCTCGCAATCGGAAGGTGGCGCTGATGTCCCGAATCACCGACGGTCCCATTGTCACCGGCGACGCGCTCGACGCTGCAAGCCTCAACACGCGCTTCAGCAGCTACACGCAAACCGACCTCAACCAGTTCAACCACCGAGACGCAGCGCACGACCTGCCGCAGTTCCAGACGGGATGGCTGCTCACCCATGCGC
>Ga0209645_1001237_pt1 | contig 12894 bp, 18 predicted proteins | sample ETNvirenome_6_30_FD_184070 | JGI IMG/M metagenome (GOLD analysis project Ga0209645, IMG submission 184070) | Marine viral communities from the Pacific Ocean - ETNP_6_30 (SPAdes) (version 2) | ecosystem: Environmental > Aquatic > Marine > Oceanic | place: Pacific Ocean | collected 2013-06-19
CAATAAGTTTGTATGTTTTTGGAACAGTCGAAATGCAAGACGTAAGCAGTCAGGTACACTGATTTGGTGGTTTAAGGAGTTTTTGGACAAGGTAGGGCACGATAAAGCTTGTCTTATCATGCACACAGATGTAAAGGACCAGCATGGACAGGACTTGGAAGCCATTATCCATGAATTAGGGCTTACCAACGGAGAAGTTCTCTTCTCAAGAGAAAAGGTTAGCGCAACAGATTTAGCCGGAATGTACAACATGGCTGATCTTACCGTTTGTATCTCTGATGCAGAAGGTTTTGGACTTTCTACCTTAGAGTCTCTATCTTGTGGTACGCCAATTTTGGTTAACATGACCGGAGGTCTTCAAGATCAAGTAACGGACGGAGAGAAGTTCTTTGGTATCGGATTACAACCGGCATCAAAAGCAATTATTGGATCACAGCAGGTTCCTTACATTTACGAAGATCGTCTAAATAAGGATGATTTTATTAATGCTTTGGTTGAGCTTTATGAGATGACGCCAGAAGCCAGAAGAGAATTAGGAATGGCTGGTCGAGCTTGGTCCGAAGATCGCTTTGGATTTGATAAGTTTGTCCAAACATGGGATGATTTATTTACGTCAATTCACGAAGAAAAGGGCTCTTGGGAAGACCGCAAGGGCTACAATTCATACGAAGTAAAGGTGTACTAATGTTAAAGAAGGTTTTAATCAAAGGTCCAGTGCTATCGCGCTCAGGATATGGCGAGCAAGCTCGGTTTGCTCTCAGGGCGCTGCAGTCGCGACCGGATTTGTTCGACATTTATATTGTTAATATCCCATGGGGACGGACAGGACAAATTTCAGCGGTAGACGAAGAAGCAAATCTGATTCATGAGATTCTCATGAAGACCCAGGCATATGTGCAACAAAAAGGACAATTCGATGTTTCCTTGCAGGTTACGATTCCAAATGAATTTGAGAAGATTGCTCCTATTAACATTGGTTACACTGCAGGTATTGAAACAACAAAGGTATCTCCACAATGGATTGCGAAATCTAATGAAACGGTAGACAAGATAATTGTTGTTTCCAATCATTCTAAAAAGGTATTTGAGCAGACTAAATACGACGTTAAAGACCAAGCTGGCAATGAGCATAAGGGTTGGGGACTTCAAGTGCCCGTAGAAACCGTTAACTACCCTGTCAGGATGTTTGAGCCGGAAGAGTTAGGCATTGAATTTAGGACCAATAAGAATTTTCTTGCTGTTGCTCAGTGGGGTCCGAGAAAGAATCTAGAAAATACGATTAAGTGGTTTGTGGAGGCTTTTGCCGATGATGAAGATGTCGGACTGGTAGTAAAGACTAGTACCGCATCCGATTCTGTAATGGACAGAGAGATTACACACAAGCGCCTAGAAGCTCTTCTAAACGCTTGTGGTCCTCGTAAGTGCTCTGTGTATCTAATCCATGGTGAACTGTCTCCTGGGAACCTAGCGTGGCTCTACGAGCACCCTACGATGAAGGCAATGATTAACATTGGTCATGGCGAAGGGTACGGACTTCCGTTGTTCGAGGCCGCTTATCACGGATTGCCTCTAATCACCACAACTTGGTCCGGACAGATGGATTTTATTTGCAAGCCAAACAAGAAAGGCAAGCAGGTTCCAAGAGTCATTAAGGTTGATTACGATATCAAGGAAGTGCAGAAGCATGCTGTATGGAATGGAGTAATTCAAGCTGATTCTAAATGGGCATATGCCAAGGAGAAATATTACAAGAGCGCTTTGAAGGATTCTCTAGAGAAGGAGACTCACTGGAGAAACGAAGCAGAAACATTAAAGAATCATATTCACAAAAACTTCTCTGGCGAGATCATATATTCCAATTTTGTAAACTCAATAGAGTCGATTTGGACTCATGAGGGATCCGATGAAATCATCATTCTTTAAATGCACATTCTTTGACAATGAGTTCGCGGTTCCTGAAAAGGATGTGTTTGAAGTTGTTCAGACGGAAGTAAGTGCAGACACAACCAAGCAAGTTGGAAACAATAAAACTGCATTCAAGAAGATGGATGTGGTGTACAAGTGTAGGTGGCTTAAGAGTGACGATTTTGATAAGGAAAAGCCCACCATCATAATTCCAATAAAAGACAATAGAAGCTTAATGAGTATTACGATTAGTAATTTTATTGAGAACGATGTGCAAACACTTTGTAATGTAATCGTCGTAGATGATAGATCCACAGAAGACATAGAATCGTTAGTAGTCTCCAATAATTTTAATTATTTACGCGTTGATAACGAAAAGGGTTTCAATTTTTCAATGCTAAATAACATTGCAGCCAAGATATGCTTTTCGTTAGGAAATAAGGAGATTCTATTATGGAACTCCGATCTGTGGGTTCCGAACCAGAAGGCGCTTGAAAAGTTTATCAGCCTACATAGATCTAATAATGCTAGTGTTTCTGGAGCAAAGCTTCTATACCCTCCTCAATCAATGTCGCTAGACGGTAATATGGACAGCGAGAATATAACTAATAATTTTCCTCACATGACCAATGGGCGGTGGAGAGAGACAGTCCAGTTTGGGGGTGATGCATGGGTCCACACGACCGTCCCCGGCAAGCTGAGTTGCACGCCAATCCACTATAAAAGGTTTTCGGATCCCTCTGATCCCCGCGTGAATTGTAACAGAGGATCTAATTTTGTAACTGGTGCGTTACAGATGTGGAATCTGGATAAATTTATTGAGTTAGGCGGGTTAAACCCTAGTCTTGCAAAAAATTTTCAAGATGTTGATATATGTTTGCGCGCTGTATCACAGAGATGTACATGTTTTTATTTTGGAAAAGACATATATTTTTATCATGACGAATCTCCCTCCTTAATAAAAGAGGGAAAGTGGGACTCGCAGATGATGAGCGATCATATTCTATTCGGAAAAATATGGAACTCTAAAGTATATCCAATAGTATTTTAGTTTGTATTGCGAGAGAAGCAATGAAAGATTATAAAGTTTTTGATCTTAAAAAATATCATGATTTACGTGGATATTTTTACGAAAGCTACTCACACCCTATTGCCACCGAATTGGGAGAAATATTTGTACAAGATAATGTATCTTTTTCCTATAAGGGAACTATTCGAGGTCTTCACTATCAATGGGACGCTCCAATGGGGAAATTGGTACACGTTCTGAAAGGTTCAATAATAGATTACATAGTAGATGTACGTCATGGATCTGCGACTTATGGTTGCTATAAAGAATTCGAAATAAGCGATGAAAATAATAAAATACTTTGGGTGCCACCTGGGTATGCACATGGATTTGAGGCTTTAGAGGACTCGCTTGTGATGTATAAATGCACAGCTTTCTATAATCCCATGGGCGAGAGTGGAATCAACCTGTATGACGCAGATGTAGCCATAAAGTACAGAACACTTCCATCTGATGCGATTCTTAGTGGTAAAGACATGGAGGCCAAATCTTTCAGAGAGTACAAACAAAATCCAACATTTTTTAGCACGGAGGAAAAATGAGACTTTTAGTAACTGGCGGTCGAGGTTTCATAGGGTCGCACTTTGTTGAAAAAGCGCTTGTATTGGGACACACAGTTATTGATGTAGACAAGATGGGGTATGCTGCTTCTGAACATTTACCGTGGGACAATCATCCAAACTATACGCTTGTAAGAAGAGACATATGTGACATAGACCACCTCCCGACATGTGATGTACTGGTAAATTTCGCTGCAGAAAGTCACGTAGATAATTCTATAAAAAGCTCCGGCGTTTTTCTTAAAAGCAATGTACAAGGAGTGCATAACCTCCTAGAGCTAGTGCGCGGAAAAGAAGAGTATGATCGCCCCTTATTCGTTCAGATCAGCACTGATGAGGTTTATGGAGATCGCCTAGAAGGCATGTTTATAGAAGAGGACAAACTTACACCGTCCAACCCGTATTCGGCAACAAAAGCAGCTGCTGAGATGTTGGTAACCTCGTATGCTCGGACATACGGAATTGATTATATCATTACTCGAAGCGCTAATAATTATGGCCCGAGACAATACGAAGAAAAGCTGCTTCCAAAGTGCTTATCATCCTTGGCTAACGGAAAGAAAATACCAATTCATGGCGATGGAAGTTACATAAGAGACTGGACATACGTTAAAGATAATGTAGATGGCATTTTCAAGATTATTGATGCTGGAGTTGTTAACGAGACATATAACATTGCCGCAGAGAATCATATGACAAATCTTGAAGTAGTTGATATTGTATTAGAATGGACTGGCAACACAAGAGAGTCACTAAAGTTTGTTGAAAATCGATGGGGACAAGACTTGAAATATTCGATAAGTGCTGAAAAGCTTCGAACACTAGGGTGGAACCCCATCCACACCACGGGTCTATATAAATGGTTCTAGATCCCATCCTATTATTGGGAGGCTCTGGATTATTAGGAAAAAATCTACAAGAGGAGTGGTCAAAGCAGAGAATTTCTTATATATCGCCAACCTCTAGAGAGTGTGATATAACCTGCAAAGATAAAGTCGAAAAAGCAGTTACCTCTACAGAGATCTCAACAGTTGTTCACTGTGCAGCTTTGACCGACGTTGCTGGAATAGAGCGAGATCCCACTAAAGCTATAGAAGTTAACGTTGTTGGAACTTCCAATGTGGTATCGGCATGCGCGCAGCATAATAAAAGAATTGTTTTTATTTCGACAGATTACGTCTTTGATGGCTCTAAGGGTATGTACAATACAACTGACCCTCTGAGTCCTATAAACAGATATGCGATGACGAAAGCTGCAGCTGAATTAATCGTAAGAACATATGACAACTCACTGGTTATAAGAACAACTTTTTGTCCGAAACAATTTCCCTATGAAAGGGCATTTGTCGACCAGTACACCAGCAGAGATTATGTTGATATAATAGCTCCACTAATCTCAAATGAAATTTTGTCTAAAAAGTGTGGTATAGTACACGTCGGAACCGAGAGAAAAACAGTTTATGATTTAGCCGTTCGTCGCAAACCAGACGTCGGAAAAATAAGCATAAAAGAGTTGCCATTCGTTGTTCCTCAAGATACTTCTTTGGACATATCGTGAGTAAGGTTCTAAAAAATTTTACAATTCTTATTCCCTGTAGGAAGGGATCTAAGGGAGTTCCTTTTAAAAACAGAACGCTGTTCAGTCACACTATAAACTCAATACCCCATCAGTATAGGAAAAATATTCTTGTCGCGACAGACGATGAGGTGATAATAGAAAAGTGTAGACAACAGCAGATTAATGTATATCATAGATCTGAAGAGTCGGCAACCGATACGGCTTCCACAAAAAAAATAGTTCAAGAGGTTAAGTCTTTGATCCGGACAGATTATATTCTTATGCTGTACTTAACCTACCCGGAAAGAACTTGGGATAAAATTGTAAGTGCAATTAAGTTCTATGAAGATAACGATGGCAAGTCTTTACTATGCAGTAAAAAACTGAAAACTTCACCTTATTTGATGATGTATAAGAACGGACTGCATGGTCGGCAAATAATAAAGCACGACCTATACAGAAGACAAGACTATCCAGAATGTTTTGAAATTAGTCACTACGTATTTGTGGCCAATAAAAAAGAAATTAATAATCTTAACAACAACCTGTACAATAAAGAAACATTATTCTACCCAATTGATGATGTGATCGATATTGATACTTTAGAGGATTTAGAAACCTATAATGCAAAAAACAAAAATAATAGCTGAAATTGGCATTAATCACAACGGCGATGTTGACAAAGCCAAGAGACTGATTGATGCCTCTCTGATCGCAGGCTGCGATTACGCCAAGTTCCAAAAGAGAACTCCCGATATATGCGTTCCGGAACACCAGAAGGATAAGATGAGGGATACCCCATGGGGAGAGATGAGGTATATTGATTATAAAAAGAGAATTGAGTTTGAAAAAGAACAATATGACGAACTCTACGAGTATGTTAAAGATAAGCCAATTGAGCTGTTTTCGTCAGTCTGGGATAAACCCTCAGTTGATTTTATGAAAGAATACACGAATGCAATGAAAATTGGCTCAGCGCTTATTACAGATCTCGATCTCTGCCGCCACGCGCGCGCAAACTGTGATCTTCTTATAATCTCTACGGGGATGAGCACGGAAGAAGAAATAGACGCTTGTATAGAGGCGTGCAATCCAGATGTCATCATGCATACCAACTCGACTTACCCTTCCCCGGTCGAAGAATTAAATTTAAACTATATTAACTGGCTGCAGGAGAAATGGGCTGATAAAGAGATAGGATACAGTGGTCATGAGTATGGGCTTGTAACTACTTTCGCATCTGTGGCTATGGGGTGTACCTGGGTAGAGCGTCACATTACTCTAGATCGGACAATGTGGGGGAGCGATCAGATGGCTTCTGTAGAGCCGCAGGGCTTCATGAAACTGGTTAAGGGAATCCGAGACATCGAAAAGGCTATGGGCTCTGGTGGTCCTCGTGTTTGTTTGGGAAGAGAACAATCTAAGAGAAACTCATTGAGGAAATAAATGGATCCTGTATTTCTGAAAGATGGGTATAAAATTGTACCCGGGGTATTTTCCTCTGAAGAAATCGGCACCATGCGATCGCTCGCAACATCATATTTCCAAGATGGTAATGGCTTTCGCAATGCCGGCGGTAGAGCCAAGCCAGATTGGATACAAGAAGATAGCCTAGCAGAGCTTAAGGAGTTGGTTTGGTCAAAAGGGTTGGAAACCCACATCCAAAACCTGATCAGCGAACCGGTAGAATTCATTGGACACAACGATTTGCATGTTAACAGATCCGTTGGCTGGCATAAGGATCGACTCAATAATGATGCACGGAAGTTTGAAATCAATTCTCCTTGGGAAGCTGTAGAAGGCGAGACTATGAAGATTTATAAAGTCAATATATATCTTCAAGATCATTCTAATAATAACGATGGGTTGATAGTTCGCCATGGCAATCATTTGCATGAAGATATGAACACCGGCCTTGTAAAAGTTCTACGACCAAAAGTTGGTGATATTGTAATTTTTGATCAGAGAATAAATCACTGTGCCAAATGGTCCGGAGGGTACAATCGCTTCTTGATTTGCATGGGATATGGTGTAAGAAATTGCTTCTTTGAGCAATTCGCAACGGGTACAAAGTACAGACAGGATAAACAGAACAATGGTTAAAGCACTTCACATTTATGCTGTTCACGGCAAGACAAATTCCGGCGATTTCTTTTTGGGACCGGCAACTAAGTATCGGTTTGAAAAGATCATCGAAGAAACAGTACAGTGGACCAACTTTGATGTTAGAAAGCGGGTGACTGCGAAAGATATAGAGTACTTTAATAGTTTTGATTATCTTGTCTTGGGCGGCGGCGGATTATTCTTACCAGATACCAATCCAAACAAAATATCATGTTGGCAATGGGCATGTCAAACAGAGCTATACAAAGACATTAAAACACCTCTGTATGCAATCTCGGTAGGTTGGAATCATTTTTACGGGCAAGATATTACAATGCCTAATAGAAACACTAATGATTCGGACCCTTCCCGTTTAGGAATATTTAAAAACAATGTAGAAGCGCTTCTAGCAATAAGCGCTTCGTTCACAATGAGACACAATGGAGATTGTGAACAACTGAAAAAGATTGTAGACCCAAAGTATCACTCTAAGATTAAATTCTCTTTTTGTCCTGTAATAGAGTATGTTAAGGAGCGGCATGCGCCGACTTTCCCTAATGTAGGAGAATATCATGTTTTTGAAATAAAAGACGATAGGCAAAATCGAAGATATCACAAGACTAGCTTGCAAGATGTTTATTCGCAATTATTTGATTACATAAAAGGATTGATCTCAGCAGGCGAAAAGGTAGCTGTCATGTCGCATGACGGAAGTTCAAGTTTTTATAGATATCTTAAAAATAGAGGATTAACAGTTCCCCTGTTGAACAACACTGTTGCAAATGAAGAAGCAATTATACGTAACTACAGTTACGCGAAGAGATTATATTGCACTGCTGGACATAGCCAGATGACTGCGTATGCGTTAGGGGTAGATTTTCACAGCCTTATAACACATGATAAGCTTAAGTATTTTTTGGAAGATGTACCAGAAGAGTTTTCCTACTCGCTCGTTAATGACTGCGATTTGGTTGCCTCTTTAGAGAAATAGAAAGAATAAAAGATGATAGTAACAAAAAACAAATTAATATTTATTGACAATCCAAAATGCGCCTCAACGACAATGAGAAATTATTATGAACAGATTAGGGACGATATACTATTCCAAAGCTCATTGAATATTTCTCAATGCAAGGGTCTTTTCCACAATCCCAATTATGTACACACAAACGCCGCCGGCATCTTTAAATATCTTGAATTAACATCCGGTGGCAGCATAGATGAATTTACATGCTTCACCACGATTAGAAATCCTTATAACCGATTTTTATCTCATTATAATTACTTTCTAAAGATGAACGAGCAAAAACACCCAATAGAGGATCTAAGCGTTGAAAAGTTTATGGATAGAACCATGACCCGCGCGTGCTTTCCTGAGAATTTTAGATGTTTCCAAGATTTTAAAGTTACAAATTTGATTAAAGTGGAAAATCTTAATGATGACTTAAATAAGTTTAATCAAATGTATAATATAGGATTTACAATAAGTGGTGATAAAAGGTTAAACTCGAATAAAGTACGAGATAAGAATTTCAAATTTACTACGGAAATAGTTAATTTTATTGATAAAAATTATGAATTAGATTTTGTTGAAGGCGGCTATAGCAAGAAAAGTCCGAAGGAATTAAATGAGCAATTATCCGAGAGCTAAGACGGTAATTGAATGCCCTCTTTGTAAAAGAGAAGCTTTTGAGACCACCACTAGGCACGCTCTTTTTAAGCAAAATATAAATAAGTGTATTAGCTGCGAATATGCATACTTTACTTTTTCTAACGATGCAGATGCAAATAAGAAAAGTGTGCAAAAAGATAATTCCAATTCTTTTGGGATGAATAAAGCGAGAAATGAATATTACGTAAAACTTTTTAAGAAAATTGATAACAGGATCGACTTAAGTGGCATTATAGAAATAGGAACACCAAAGGATTTCAATTTCTTAAAACGGATTCACGAAACACGTAAAGATGTAGATATCTACTCGCATGACATATTGGAGAATAATTTTCCGGAGTATATTAAGTTTTCAACATCGCTGGATTTCTTCAGGGATAAACAAATAGATTTGTTATTTTGTATTCACACACTAGAGCATATCCCAATCGATGAGTTGGTAGAGTTTGTAAAATTTTGTAAAAATGTATTTAAGTTTTTTATTTTTGAGGTTCCATGCTGCGAAACCGAGATTAGAATACAACAAAGCACTACGCAGCCACACTACAGCTTCTTCACTGAGAAGTCTATAAGAAGATTATTTGGCGACTCTATTGAAGTTGAAAAAACTGAAAAGATTTTAAAGTTCAATAACTTGCCATTTAAGTTATATGGGAAAGAATAATATGCAAGAATTTCGCTACTTAATTGAAAAAATAGAAAAATCAACGTTTTTTCTATCACCGTTTAAACACCTTTATATAGAGGACTATTTGTCGCCCAAACATTTGGAGCATATCTTACAAGATGAGGAAGTTCATTTTGAGCAGTGCAAAAACACTAGAGATTTAAATAATAAATTGATTTCCAAAGGGTACGCAATACAGTCATTTCCCGGATGCATTCAAAACATTGAAGAATATATTTATAGGTTTGAGACAAACAATCCTTTAGTTGCTTTACACGGTAATCCAATAGAGTCCGTTGGCGTAACTTATAGAAAAAAGAAATATAAAAACGCTTTCACTGAGGAATTAATAAGCTTCTTGAATAGTCAAGAATTTCATGATTGCTTGAGGGCAAAATTTGAAATAACAGAAGAGACAAGAATAATTTCCGCAATTCAAAAAAATCTATCTAAGTACGAGATCTCGCCACACCCAGACGTTAGAAAAAAATCTCTAACATACTTGCTTAATATTAACAAAACTCCAGAGTTCGACAATTCAGGGCAACACACTCATTTACTTCAATTTAAAGATGAGTATCGCTACGTTTATGACTACTGGAAGAATAACCCTGAAAAGGAAAGGACTTGGGTCCCGTGGGAATGGTGTGAAACCAAAAAGATGCATTCGAATAATAATGCTTTTGTTATTTTTGAGCCAAGCAACGACACACTTCATGCTGTTAAACTTGACTATGATCATACGATTCAGCAGAGAACGCAAGTGTATGGAAATCTAATGTATCCCGGGAGAAAAATTAAACCATTTGACGATGGGAAATATCGCTACTTGGAAACACTGAAAACGGGAGGATAAAAAGATGAAGTTAAATATAGGTCCGGGCAAAAGTGCAGCCTACTTTCAGAAGAAGCGCCGCGATTGGGAACTTATAGATGCTGAGCCGAGTAGGTCATCCAAAGGTTTGAAGATGGATTTTAATGTTTTTAACAAAATTGATAGACCAAATGAATACTATTCTAGAGTTTATGCTTCTCATGTATTGGAACACGTACATCCCGCTCATACCCGAAGGTTTCTAAAAGAAATAAATAGAGTAATGAAACCCGCTGGTGTGCTCAGGATTATTATACCTGATGCAAGAAAATCTATCGAGCAATACTTAAGTGGAACAAAATTTAAATTATTTGAAGAAAGAAAAGCAAAGCACGGACAATCTTTAACTCCCCCAATGACAGACTTTGAAGCTATGAGAATGTGTTTTGTATCCGTGACGAGCCAACCAGTTTTGAAAGCAGGTAAAGACTATATTCCCTTCGCACATCAGAATGCTTGGGACTTTGAAAGTATTAGAGCTGACTTGATACGCTCTGGATTCAGAGCAGATAAAATAGTTAAATCCTCCTACGGAGAAAGCTGTGTTCCGGATTTCCATTTTGAAACAAAATTAAATACCGAAGCCAGAAGATTTGATAGGAGTCTCTATATCGAGGTGGTTAAATGATTATCTATGTTGATATTGATGAGACAATTTGTATTTCGCCACCATCCCGTGAATATGAAAAGGCAACGCCACTTAAATCGCACATTCAAAAAATAAATAACTTGTACGACGAAGGGCATACAATTGTTTACTGGACTGCGAGAGGCACAGGCTCCGGCCTCGACTGGAGAGAGGTCACAGAAAAGCAGTTTGCAGAATGGGGTGTAAAATACCATCAACTCAAATTTGGTAAACCAATTTATGATTTATTTATCGATGATAAAAATATAAGAACAGAAACTTTCTTTAACAATGCAGAATGAAATTACAAAACTAAAAGACATACACAAGGATAAAGACATATGGGTTTTAGCGGCTGGTGCAAGCATGTCCTACGTAAATCCAACATTTTTTGAAAACAAGATCACGGTTGGAGTTAATCGGATTTGCAAAAATTTTAAATGTGATTATGTTGTAGCTAAGGATGGTAGAGGATTTAAAGAGATTTTGAGTGCGATTGATTACAATACTGAATTAATTCTCTCAAAACACGAGAGTGGCAATTTGCATCAAAACCTTAATAGCGTTGAGTATGATCATTATATATTTGAACACCCAGCGAAGCCCGGAGAGGCGCCAAACTTAAATTGTATATCGAAGGATAGCGACAAGATAGTAGTCAGTTATTCTACTATTACGAGCGCCATACATATAGCCGCTTACATGGGAGCAAAAAATATTATAATTTGTGGACACGACTGTGGTACAATAGACGGCGAAGCGGTCGTAGAGGGATACTACCAAGACATAAAGCCGCACCAAGGATCAATGTTTGCATACACTCAGTGGCTCTCCAAGATTGAGAACCATACAGTTGCGGTTTCAAATCAAATAGAGAAGGTTTATGAGTGCAATATATGTTCTTTAAACCCATTCATCAATTTTAATCTTGAGGGGCACACTTATAACCCTTCAAACAAAGGTGTCAAATTTCAAAGAAGCAAGAAAATAGGAGTAAATAATCAATGAGACTTTCAAACCAAGCAGTAGGTGCCCTTATGATGGCTCTACAGAGATCATTAATGGAACAATCTGACATTGTTCCTGTTCTACAAGGGATGGATTTTCAGGTAAATCCAGAAGATTCGTCACATTCGGAGTTGGTTGTCACAAACCCACCAACAATTAATTTTGACAATGTCGAACTAAACGAGGAAGGATAATAAAATGTTTAAGAAGACACAGGAAACTCGATACATCACTGAGGGTCAGGCCCGAGAATTAGCAGATGAGCTTGTTCGTACAGCGCTTAGAGAGCAAGCTAGAGAGCTTGAGAAGCATCTTGCCGATATAGATAAAAGACTTAAAACTCTAGAGAGAAGGTAATAATGCCTAGATATGTCTATCGTTGTACGGAATGCGAAGAGCTATCAACCATCAATCATTCATCCGAGGAGGTTGAAACAGAATGCCCTAAGTGCGCCGCCGATAGAGGTCTAGTAAAATTACTTACTAACTTTACAACATTTAAAAAATCTAATAAAAATCAAAAAGTTGGTAAAATTACGGAACAATTTATAGAAGATTCGCGTCAAGAGTTAGAACAACAAAAAGAGCAACTAAATAAAAACAAATAATGTTCATTCATATTGTATTAATCATATCCCTTGCAATAAACGTACTTTTGGGTTGGTATATCTCAAGAATACTGCAAAAGTTTATATTTATCTCGGACAACATGTCTGATTTGTTTTTGACCACAAAAGCATTTCATGTGTTTGTAAAGGATATGTATAGCATGGATTCTTTTCACGGGGAGCCAATCATCCAAGAATTGGTGCTTCGTATAAGAGAAGTAAATGAAGAAATGTCTAATTTT
>Ga0209645_1001238_pt1 | contig 12890 bp, 18 predicted proteins | sample ETNvirenome_6_30_FD_184070 | JGI IMG/M metagenome (GOLD analysis project Ga0209645, IMG submission 184070) | Marine viral communities from the Pacific Ocean - ETNP_6_30 (SPAdes) (version 2) | ecosystem: Environmental > Aquatic > Marine > Oceanic | place: Pacific Ocean | collected 2013-06-19
ATTGTATTCTGACAGGTATAATCAAAGCATACAAGCTTTTGGTCTACAACAAATGGGTAGACGAAGAAGAGGAGAATACGACAGTGGAGTTCCTCGAATAAAAATACCTTCACCGTCACCATAATTTTAAGGAGAAAACATGGCTATAACAACTAACGCTATCTGTAATTCGTTTAAAAAACAATTATTAGAAGCAACACACAATTTTAGTAACCCAGGCGGGAATACATTTAAATTAGCAATGTATACTAACTCGGCTACTTTAGGAAAATCAACAACATCTTTTACAACTGGAGGACAAGTAAGTTCACCTTCAGGTTACTCATCAGGTGGTAAAGCACTTGTAAATACAGGAACGTCTTTAGCTACAAACACAGCTATAACTGACTTTGCTGATTTATCATTTACAGGTGTTACATTAACTGCAAGAGGTGCCTTAATCTATAACGACACTGCAACTGGTGATCCAGCTGTAGCTGTATTAGATTTTGGAGGAGATAAAACTGCAACTGCAGGAACTTTCACTATTCAGTTTCCAGCATTTACAACGAGTGCAGCTATATTAAGAATCGCATAATCAAAAGGGGGCCGATGCTATGGCAGAATATATTTATACTGTAACCGTAGCATCGGGAAACCTTTACGGAGGCGGTACTGGTAACGTTTTTTATTTAAACGGTTCTAGAAACTCCACTGGTCCCGGCACAGTAAATTGGGTAAACGGAGGAACTCTAAGATTTGAACAGAGTGATTCTTCAAACAATAACCACCCATTAATATTTTCTACTAACACAAGCACCTCTGGAATAATTTCATCTGGTGTGACTTACTATCTTGATGGAGCTAGTAATCAAGCAAACTACACAAACACAACAACCTTTAATGCAGCCACAACAAGATATATTGAAGTAACTCCCTCTTCTGAAACAGATTTTTTTTATTTATGTTATGTTCATGGAATTGGTATGGGAGGTATTTTTGATATTACTCAAGATACTTGGGGTGCTAAATCTTGGGGCACTAACACATGGGGAGATCAAAGCTCAACAGCAGCAGCGATAAGTGGTATTTCATTATCTTCATCAATCGGAACTTTAGAATTTGCAGGTTCTGTAAATGGATGGGGTAGAGCTGAGTGGGGTTCTGGTGCTTGGGGAATTACAGGATCTGTTTTAGCTTCAGGTCAATCATTATCAACGAGTTTAGGTGCAATAACAGTTGATGCAAAAGTTGAAGAAGGATGGGGCCGAGGAGGCTGGGGTAATAGAGCTTGGGGAGAAACATTCTCAGTTCAGTTAACTGGTCAACAAGCAACAGTTACAGCAGGCACAGCAATTGGAAAAGCTGACGTTGATGTTTCAGTTTCAGGTTTAGATTTATTAACAATTACTCAAGGATTAAACTCAATACAAATCGATAACGATGTTTTTGTATTTGCATCAGAAGATCAAATAGATACTAGTGTTGGAACCGTAGCAGGACAACTTAGCGGAGATGCTACAGCACAACCTTCAGGAATTTCAGGTTCAATAAGTATTGGTCAAGTAGTGCCTGAGCCTTTAGTAGCGGTTCCTGTTACAGGAATATCAACTTCTTTATCATTGGGTAGTATAACTTTAGAGCAAACAACTGAAGAACAAGTTACAGGTCAATCAGCCACTATTTCATTAGGCACAGTAGATCCAGTTGCAGTATACCCAGTGACTACAGCAGGATTATTAAATGGATCTGCGGGCTCAGTTACAGTAACTGGAGGAGCTAATATAAGCGTTTCTGGTATAGGGTTGACAGCAAATATTGGCTCAGTTAATGTAACCTCATGGAGTGAAATTGATCCAGGTGTAAACAATGTTTGGACCACGGTTGATAAAGCTGCATAATTTTGCTAAAATAGGAGATATATGGCATCAAGTTATTCAACAGATCTAAAACTAGAATTAATGGTAACTGGCGAAAACGCTGGTACATGGGGTGATAAAACTAATACAAACTTAAACTTAGTACAACAAGCTATTGCGGGTGTAGAATCTATTACACTTACGAACGGTGGTACAAAAGCGTTAGCAATGTCTGATGCTGCATTATCAAATGCAAGAAATATGGTTTTAAAACTTGCAACAATTACTTTATCTGGTGCAAGTAACTTGACTATACCTGATGGTATTGAAAAATTTTATATTCTTGATGCAACTGCTGTTACTAACCCAACTAACTTAACTTTCAAAACAGCGTCAGGAAGTGGATTTACTTTAGATGCTGCAAAAATTTACGCAGCATATGCTGATGGTACAAATATTAAAGAAGTATCTTTAGATACTTTAGGTGGTACTATTGGTGCTGCACAAATTGCATCTAATGCAGTTACAACTGCTAAAATTTTACAATCAAATGTTACACAAGCAAAACTTGCTACAAACTCAGTAGGGACAGCACAAATTTTACAATCAAATGTAACATTAACAAAAATGGCTGCAAACTCAGTTGGACCGAGTCAACTACAGTCAACTGCTGTAACAGCAGGATCTTACACAACAGCTGACATTACAGTTGATGAAGATGGTAGAATTACCGCTGCAGCTTCAGGATCAGCCGGAGCTACAATTTTTGGAGTTTCAAAATATTTAACATCACCCACTTCAGGTCAGGTTGGTACTACTGCTAACACATCTCAGGTTTTTGTTTGGATGAAAAGTGCAGCTGGAGGAGGTGGAGGAACATGGTATCACCCATCCCCACCACATTCTGGGGGAAATGGAGGTGTAGGTAAATTTGGAATATTTACAATACCAGTAAGTGCAAGTACGCAATATGCTTATAATCTTGGATCAGGCGGAACTGGAGGGAATGGTACTCCTGGGGCTATGCAAGCACCAAGTGGTAACGCTAGTGGTACAGTAGATTTTGGGGGTCAAACATATATCAATGCTGCTGGTGGTGGAGTAGGAGCTACTTATAACAGTAGTAATGGTGCCGATGGTGCTGCTGCTACTTTTGCAATTCCAGCAACTGCTGAAATAACACCTTCAACAAATCCACTAACACAAATTTATCAAAATTACAGCTTACCTAACTTAGGTGGATCAGCACAAATCCCTGGTGACGCTACAGGTTTTTGGTTTAACCTTACAAGACAAGATAACTTAGGACCTGCAGATTTACCTTTTCATGGACAAGGTGGAGGTAGTTATCCTCAAGCTTATGGATCAGGACCTCCAAATGGACAGGCATCACCTGGAATACCAGGCGGAGAATCTAACATGATAATATTCGACAAGTTGGTTTAAAATTATGGCATATATTTTTTTAACACAAAATTCACAATCTGTTTTCAAAATAGCTGCAAATGATTCTGATAAACAGGCAATTGTAGGTCATGTAAATCAAAATGCTTTAGTTCAGCAAACGATAAGTGATACTGATTTTCAAAATTTAAGATTAAATACTCATTCTATAAAAATAGAAAATGGCGCAGCAACTGTAACTGAATTAAATGATGGCTGGTCTTTTACATCAGCAGAAGATTTAGGTGCTTATATTAATGAACTTAAAACAATTATAAATGGTTATTTAAAAAATTTTTCAGAAAATGCAAATTATTCTCAGTGGTCATCTTACTATGATCAACTAAATAATTTTGATACAGGATCTGTGACTTATCCTTTTGAAAAAAGTTTGGAAAAACATTTTCAAGAATCGAGTTTACCTTATTTTAATATTTTAGAGCTTCCATAAAATATTTTTTGTGATATAAGATTTCTATGTTCGAAAACAACATAGAGTTTATTGCAAGCAAAGAGTACATAAATATTACAGATCAATCTTTATATCCTCAACCAGCTTCAAAAAATATACCTCAATGGTTTAAAAAATTAGGTAATGATTCAAATAATGTGAATTTATTGAATGTTAAAAATTGTATGCCTTTTTTAGACACCTTAACAACTGGGTACGTCTTAAAAATGCCTTATGATTTACATATAAAACACAATTTTGAAAATCCTAAAACAAAACAAAAAGATGCATTTCAAAGAACTAATTCAAATGTTTGGTCAGATACTGTGAGAAAATACAATATTAATTTTCCTCTCAATCCTCAATTTCACCCACCTGAACAATTACAAGGATCTTCTTTAGTCGAAAAAAATAAAAATTTAGCTTTTCATAAAATTTTAAATCCTTGGAAAATACAAACACCTGAAGGTTATTCATGTTTATTTGTATCACCGTTAAATAACACAGATGATAGGTTTTCCATTATTCCAGGAATTGTTGATACAGATACTCATTCCATAGAGGTAAATTTCCCATTTGTAGTAAATGGTGATAAGTACCCTGTATTAGAAACTACTATAAAGGTTGGAACACCCTTTGTTCAAGTTATACCTTTCAAAAGAGAAGCGTGGAAAATGCATGTAAAATCTGTTAATAATAAAGAGCCTGAAAAAAGTAGATTTAACTTTTTTTTAGCTTTAAGAGATTTTTATAAGAAAAATAAATGGAACAAGAAAATATTTAAATAAATGCATTTAAAGAATTTTATACAAATATACGACAACGCAATTAATATTAAATCATTATCTCAGTTGATAAGATTTGTAAATAATAAAAAATTCGAAGTTGCAGAAATATTAGGTGCATCGGGCGAAGGAAGGGTAGATAGAGATGTAAGGCGAACTGAATCTTATTACTTGAATCATAATTATAACAGTTTAAGTAATGTTCATTGGTCAAATTTTTTGAGATGGAATTTAGGTAAGTATTTAAGAGAATATATGATGAAACACAATTTAGGTAATACGGATAAAATATTTTTAGATGGCATAAGTGATGTAACTGTTTTAAAATATGAAAAAACAGGATTTTATAAATATCATACAGATCATTGTAAAAAAATTCCAAGAACTTTAAGTATGATTTTATTATTAAATAATGACTATGAAGGAGGAAATCTAAGTTTCAGATGGAATGAAGAAGAATATAAAATTGAAACAAAGGCTAATAGATTAATTATTTGGCCAAGTAATTTTATGTATCCACATAGTGTTCTTCCTGTAACAAAAGGTAGAAGATATTCGGTAGTAGCATGGGCAGTTTAAAAAAAGATTTTAAATATAAGTTAGTAAAAAATTTTTTATCAAAAGATGAACAAATTTTACTAAGAAATTATTGTATTATTAGACACAAAAAAAATTTTACTGATTTTGATTTAATTCAAAATTCTAACGGAGATAGCATGTTCTATACAGATCCTTTAATGGATTCTTTACTTGTGAGTAAAGTTAGTTTGATGGAAAAAGAAACAGGATTGAAATTGTTTCCTACTTATTCTTTTTGGAGAATGTATTCAGAACTCGCTGATTTAAAAAAGCACACGGACAGACCTTCTTGTGAAGTAAGTGTAACTGTCATGATTGATTCTGACGGAACAAAATGGCCTATTTTTATGCAAGGGATAGAAGTCAATTTGGAACCAGGAGACGCTGTAATTTATTTAGGATGTGAGCTTGAACATTGGAGAGATGAATTTAAAGGAGATTGGCATGCTCAAACATTTTTACATTATGTTGATGTAAATGGTCCGTATGCAGATTACAAATACGATAAAAGAGGAGGTATAGGTCATGAAATTTAAAGTTCATGAAGATGGTCACGCAGAAATCTTTTTCTCAGAAAGAGAAATTGAAATAATTAAAGAAAAAAAACAATTAGTTATGGAACCTAAATTTTTCAAACATTTTTCTAATTTATTAATTAATGCTGTAATGAATTGGAGTAAGTTATCCAAAGAGAATGTTACGACTACGCAAGATACTGAAGTTATTACTAAGTAATGAAATTTGATTTAGTTCATAAAGAAATTCAAGTGAAACAAACTATTTTTTTGTATCAAGGCATTTATACAAATAATAAAATTTTAAATTCATTAAAAGAAAAAATTAAAGATAATTGCATTGATGACAATAAAAATAAAACTAACGTAAAAGGGGATATGACCTCTTGGAATTTTTTCAATAAAGACCAAGATTTTAAAACTTTTATTGAAGATATAATACCTGATTTAAGAAAATGTGTTGGACCTCAAGATGCTTTTGAAATACACAACGCTTGGGGTAACATTTTAAGTAATGAAGAAAATCATGTAGCGGAACATCACCACAGACAAACCTCACTGTTAAGTGGCGTATTACATTTATCAGATGAAGGACCAGGACTATACTTTAAACAATTTGATTACACCTTAAAAGAAAAGTTCGGAGGATTCGCCTTGTTTCATCCTGAAACTTTACATGAAGTTAAAAAATTCAAATATACACAACCTAGAATTTCTCTTGCTTTTAATTTAAATCATTTATACAAAGGGACTCACTAATGTATAAAAATGTAAATATAGGTGAAGATTTTTACCCTGCAGAACATTTTGGTTTAATGCAATTAAATTCTAAAATGCTTGCCTATGATGCATGTTGGCAACCAGCTGGTATATGGTATCCTAACAGACTCAAAGCATATCCATGTCATGAATCAAAAAAATGGAATGATGGATCTGATATAAAAAATATTTTTATAAATCTTTTTGAAAAAATAAGTAATGTAAAAGTAGCACGATGTTCTACTTTTTTCAGAAAAATTCTTACAGAAGAAGTAAAACAATCCCCTATATCAAAATACGGAGTCTTACCTCATACAGATAATCAAGACAAGGATGAATGGGATTTAGCAGGAGTTGTTTATTTAAACTCTTTCAGTTTAGATGATGGCACAAGACTCTATTCTTATCAAAATCAAGTTGAGCCTGATGTTGTAGTTGGTGCGAAACCAAACAGAATAGTTTGGTATGACGCTAATCTATACCATTCCGCAGGTCATGATTTTTTAACTGCTGAGAGAATTGTACAACCTTTTTTCATTAAAACAGTAAAATAATTTCAATACCAGCTTAGTTTAAATCTTAACTAAGATGATATATAATACAGCCATGCCTTTAGCAAAAGTAAATATAGCACCGGGATTTGATAAACAATCTACACCAGCAGACGCTGAGGGTCGTTGGGTAGATGGTGACAATGTAAGATTTAGATATGGTGAACCTGAAAAAATAGGTGGTTGGTCTGCTTTAGTTGATAACAAAATTGTTGGTGCAGCTAGAGCTCAACACGTCTGGGCTAATACTGATGGTAAAAGATATGCTGCAATTGGTACAGATAAAGTTTTAGTCATTTATTTTGATGGTGCTTTTTACGATATTACACCTTTAGACACAGATAATTATTCGACAGGGGCAGATATAACAACGACTAACGGATCAGCGACAGTGACAATTACTACAACTGGATCACACAATCTTACTGTAGGAGATGTAATTACTTTTGCTAACGCAGGATCATTTGGATCTGATACTAATTATACAGCTGCAGATTTTGATGATAAATTATTTGAAGTTCAAACTGTGCCTTCAATAACAACTTTTACAATTACAATGCCTACAGCTGAAACGGGATCAGGTGAATCAAGAGATGGCACACTTGATGTTAGACCCTATGTTCCTGTTGGACCTTTAACACAAACAGCGGGTTATGGTTGGGGAACATATTTATTTGGTGGTCGAACTGTAGCTCAAGTTACAACAACAATGAACAACTCCGGTAACATGTTGGTTGGAGCCACTTCAGTAATTTTGACAGACTCTTCTAATTTTCCATCGTCAGGTAAAATAAGAATTGGATCTGAAGATATGGAATACACAACAAACAACACCGGCTCAAATACAATAAGTGGAATTACTCGAGGTATTAATGGAACCACTGCAGCAGAACACACTAACGGGTCTACAGTTACTAACATTACTGACTACATCGGTTGGGGTGATGCATCTACTTCAAGCACAGTAACTATTGATCCTGCAAATTGGTCTTTAGATAATTATGGTAATATATTAATTGCAACAGTTCATAACGGTGAGACATTTACTTGGGATGCGTCATCTACAAATGCTTTACAGACCAGAGCTACGATTGGATCTGGTATGCCAACTAAATCTGTAATGACGATTGTTTCAGATAGAGATAGACATTTATTCCATTTAGGCACTGAAACGACTATCGGTTCTGCTACATCGCAAGATAAAATGTTTATTAGATTTTCTGATCAAGAAAGCACAAGTGTCTATGCACCAACATCAACAAACACCGCAGGAACATTTAGACTAGATGATGGAACTCAAATTATAGGTGCTTTCAAAGGTAAAGATTATATTTTAGTTTTAACAGATACTGCAGCATATGAAATGCAATTTGTCGGACCACCTTTTACATTTTCTATTAGAAAAGTTGGTTCTAATAATGGTCTAATGGGTCAACATGCAGGAGTGTTTGCAAATGGTGCAGTTTATTGGATGGGTAAAACAGGTGGTTTTTATGTTTATGATGGAACAGTAAAATCATTACCTTGTCTTGTTGAAGATTTTGTATTTACAACAGATGGCAATAACCCTGGAATAAATTATAATTCAGGGCAAATAGTTTTTGGAGGAATTAACGAATTATATTCTGAAATAAATTGGTTTTATCCAACAGCTAATTCAGATCAAATTAATAGAGTCGTGACTTATAACTTTGATGAAAATGTTTGGACGACAGGCACCTTAGATAGAACAACTTGGATTGGATCAACTGTATATGAAGTTCCTTATGCTACCGATTTCAATTCGACTGACACGCCTACTTTTCCAACTATAAGCGGTGTATCAAATGGAGCAACAATTTACTACGCACATGAAGTAGGGTTAAATCAAGCTAACGGTGATGGAACTGAAACAGCTATAACATCTTTCATTAAATCAGGAGAGTTTGATTTAAATGGAAGACAGGGAGTTCCAGGAGACGGTGAATTTTTGATGAGTATAAAAAGATTTTTACCAGACTTTAAACGTATCAACGGTAATGCTAAAGTAACAATATTTTTGAATCAGTTTCCACAAGGCACAACAGCTTCATCAAGTCCATTAGGGCCTTTTACTGTAAGCTCAAGCACGTCTAAAATTGATACAAGAGCTAGAGCAAGATTAGCATCAGTGCAAATAGAAAATGAAAATTTGGATGAAAGTTGGAGATATGGAACATTTAGATTTGATGTAAGAGTCGATGGAAGAAGATAATGGCAAAAATTACAATACAAATACCTGAACCCAAATCTGAATATTCACAAGAAGATCAAAGACAAGTGTTACAAGCTTTAAGAACTCTGCAGTCTCAGTTGAACTTCTCATACGAGAATGATATAAAAAATAAACAGGACGCATTTACTTACTTTTTATCATGACAATACAATACAAAAATCAAGGAATTAATTTAACCACAACAGACACAACATCTATTTTGTCTTGTCCAACAAGCGCTACTTTTTTATTAAAACAAATTCAGATAGATAATTCTAGTAGTAATCCAGTAAACTTGTCAGTGCAAGTTACAGACACTTCAGCTTCAGCTACTTTTTCTATATCTAGAAAAGCAGTAGCAGCAAATACTGTTTCAAATATAATTACTCAAACCTTAGTTCTTGAGGGAGGTGATATACTTAAAATGACAGCTGGCACGGCAAATGAAATACAGGGTATAATATCATACGCACAAATAGATAGATCTCAAGAAAATGGCTAAGAAAAAATCAATATTTGGTGTAAATAACTACCACAAACGCACACCTAAAAAACGTCCTGGGGTTCACACAAAAAATAAAAATAAAAGAAAACCTCATCGTAAGAAATATATTGGACAAGGGCGTTAATATATTGTATTTAAAAACACATGGCTGTTTATCACAAAATTAAATGCGAAACTAAAACTATTTATAGAAGTATAAAAACAGGAGAGAGATACGAAACAGAAGAAGCTTTCTTAGCTAATCATCCTAAAGAAGACTTAGCCACTGATGTTGAAGTAATGGTGCCTGATCTACCTATATTTAGTCATACAAAAAAATGAATCCATTAGGCGGAACAGAATTACAATATAAATTTTTACAAGATCATGTAGATAAATCGCTACTAGATCAATTTCAAATTTGTTTATCTGTACCAGGCAAAGTTCCTTTATCAGCTAATAAAATAAATATACTTTGGCAAAAAAATTCTTGGGATCAACCACCTCTGCAACCATTTTTCAAAGATAAATCAAGACATAAAGAATATGATTATTATGTTTTTAATAGTCATTGGAACTATGAAAATTTTAGAAAACGATTTGATATACCACACGAAAGATGCACGGTAATTAAAAACGGAATACCTGATATAAAACAAAGAAACGCGGATCAAAAGAAGGATAAAATAAAACTTTTATATCACCCTACTCCATGGAGAGGATTATCTGTTTTACTTGGTGCGATGCAACTAGTTGAAAACCCTAATGTTGAATTAGACGTTTTTAGCAGCACAAAAATTTATGGATCTGAATTTGAAAAACAAAACGATGATCAATATCAAGCTTTATATGATCAAGCTAAAATTTTACCCAATGTAAATTATATTGGTTACAAACCAAATGAATACATATTAGAAAATCTTCATACTTATGATGCTTTTGTTTATCCTAATATATGGGAGGAAACATTTTGTATATCAGCACTAGAAGCTTTAGCATGTGGTTTAGCTGTAGTAACAACGGACAACGGAGCATTATATGAAACTTGTTCTGAGTTTCCAGTTTATGTGCCTATGGATACGAATCTAAATAATTTAGCAACACAATTTGCTGCTGTAATTAACGGATTGCCTAATCAAATGAATAATGAGGGATTTCAATATCATCTAAAGTTTCAACAAAAGTTTTACAATCATTTTTATAATTGGAAAAATATTGCCGAACAATGGACAAGTTTCTTGAAAGGAGCGATAAATGCTAAAAGCACTTAAAAAAAGATATGAAGCAATCATAGCTGAGTCATCTACAACAATAAATATATACCTTAAAAATTCAGTAGGGATTGGAGAACACCCACAACATCTAGATGAAATAGATAAATTATTACAAAAGATAGTGGATGCTGAAGAAAAAATTAAGTTAATTGATAGGTGGATTGATTAATGCAAGATCCAAGTAAACCTCTATGGTTTAATAAAAAAATAGAACCTAAAACAGCGCCAAAGCCTAAAAAGAATTTTTCTATATTTGTAGCAACACCTGTTCATAGTGATGTATCTATTCATTATCTTCAAGCTTGTTTAGAATTTCAAAAACATTGTTTGAAAAATGATGTGCTTGCTTCTTTTCAAGTAATGAAATCATCACTTATTACTCAAGGAAGAAACTTATGTGTATCTAGTTTTATGGAGAGTGGTCATACTCATTTATTGTTTGTTGATTCAGATATAGAATTTCAAGCTCAATCAATATTTAAAATGATAGCTTCTGACAAAGATATAATTTCAGTTCCTTATCCATTAAAAACCCTTAATTGGGACAAGGGCTGGGAGAGAATATCGAAAGGTAATATTAAAAATTCTAAAGATCTTAAATTCAAAGGTTTCCACACTTACCCTATAAAAGTTGAAGATGAAAAAAATATAACAGTTGATGATGGCGTTATTGAAGTAACCCATTCACCAACTGGATGTATGTTAATCAAAAGAGAAGTCATAGAAAAAATGATAAAAGCTTACCCTAATACTGAGATTATACAGAAATCAATAATTAATGGAGAAATGATTAATAGGCCTTATTTTTATAATCTTTTTGATACTATGTATGATCCTGTCAATAAATCATATCTTGGTGAAGACTTTGCTTTTTGTAAGAGGTGGAAAGATATTGGTGGTAAATGTTATGCTCTTATAACCGACCGAATTACTCATGTTGGTGAACACCAGTATAGAGGCTGTTTTGCCGATGAGTTGATAAAGACTGAGTAAAATGGTAAAATTTAAACTTAGCTAATTAAGGAACATATAATATATGGCATTACAATTTTTACCCTATGCACTAGCAGCCTACGGAGGATACAGAGGTTATAAAGCTTCAAAAGATGCTGGTGGTTCAGGACTTCAAAGATTACTAGCAGGAGCTACAGGAGCTGCAGCAGGATATTATGGAGGTAAAGGTATATTAGGGGGCGGTTCAGCTTTAGGAGTGCCAGGTTTTGCACAAGCACAATCATCATTTACGCCCTTTTTACAAACAGCTCCCATGCAAAGTATAGGTGCAACATTTCCATCTTTAGGTATTCCACAGATTCAATCTGCTACACCAGATTCTTTGCCTGTGAAATCAGTTTTAAATCCTGCTGGACAAAGATCAGTTGCAGCAGCAACTGCAGCACAACAAGCAGCGGGAGGCCCAGGTGGACAAAGAGCTGATCAAAACTTTTTACAAAAATTATTTACAAGACAGAGATTAACAAAAGGTGGTGATTTTACAGGAGAGTTAGAAATAAGCCCAGGTAAAGCAGCAACTGGAATTGGAGCATTGGCTTATTTATCAGGCGCATTTGAGAACGAACCACAAGATGTCTACACACCCACGTATAATTTAGCAGTAGCAGAATTACAAAAGCAAAGAGGTGGATTTAAATATATAGATCCTGAAACAGGACAAGAAAAAGTATTTGCACAACCATACATACCTGAAGCTAATGTAGATGCCGATTATCAAATGGGTCCTTATGCATTAGCATACAATAGATTTAACACAGGTGGTTTAGCTGAAATAAAAAAATTCAATGAAGGCGGTATTAACTACCTACCAAGTAAAAGATCTCATGACGAAGACGATGCTAACAATTACGTAAGAGCATCGGGTTATGTCGAAGATGGGTCTGGCACAGGAGATAAAGACGAAGATACAATGTTAGCTCAATTAGCAGACGGAGAGTTTGTAACAAGAGCAGATGGAGTATTA
>Ga0209645_1001239_pt1 | contig 12888 bp, 20 predicted proteins | sample ETNvirenome_6_30_FD_184070 | JGI IMG/M metagenome (GOLD analysis project Ga0209645, IMG submission 184070) | Marine viral communities from the Pacific Ocean - ETNP_6_30 (SPAdes) (version 2) | ecosystem: Environmental > Aquatic > Marine > Oceanic | place: Pacific Ocean | collected 2013-06-19
CTCTCGTTCTTTATTTTCTTTGTCCCATGCAGCATATTCTTCTCTTTGTTCCTGCGTACAGGCTCGACCAACAGTTGAGAAATTAATCATTCCTGTACGTTGTTCGATATGATTCCCAGTCTTCGCAGGACAGTCAGAACTTTCCAAGAAAAGACCAAGGTCATTTAGAAGTGCCTCTGAGGGTTCAAAATCGCTCTTGTAGGTAGAGTCTTCCACAAAGTCATCCTCCATATCAAGAACCCAGTAAGCGTTCCCAGAACAGGTAAATACGCCCGCACAGGAGCGTAGTACATCCTCTGGCACTTGTTCTAGAACCTTGGCCCAGTCTGAACCGGTTGACAAGTAAACTGTCTCTGTCTGGCAGAAGGCCAAGAAAAACTTGGCAAACTCTTCGGCCATAGGTTGTCGAGGTGGCGTAAGAGTTCCATCAATATCAAATAAGAATACTTTCATTAGGCATCTCCGATGGGTTTCATGTTCTTAAGCATTTGCTCCTCAAGAACTTCTTGTAGCATGGACTCAATAGCTTGTCCAACAGCATTTTCAGAGTTTTGCTTTTCTTCTAGCATATGCCATAAGTAGTTATTTTCTTCTTCTAATTCAAGAACTCTTTTTTTTAGCTCGTCGTTCTCTCTTATCAGAGACTCTAAATCCTTACCCATGGAACCTCCTAACGGCTACTGCATAGAATCCAATATGCCTTCTATATCTAACCCGTGTGTAGGAGAAATCAATACCACATCTTGATTTAAATGTGGCTCCCCAAAGTATCCCATGCCTATATCGATAGCAGAAACAATTCCAACTATTCTAGCTTTGCCGTCTAGAACCACTGACCCCGAGGATCCTCCCCAAGCAAAGGAGTGAAGTACAATACGACTTAAAGTTTGCCCGCTGACAATACCATCAATCGTAAGATACTCATAACTATTTGGGAACCCAGTGTAGAGGATTTTCTCTCCGATCCTAGGGAGAGAGGTTTTCCATGTCAAAGGAACTCTAGTTGCCATTCCTTCAACTCTTAACACAGCAATATCTGATAGCTCATCAGCATAAACAACCTCAGCCAGAATCTCTTCTCTGCCTGATATTACTAGTGCCTTGTTAGAGTATTTAATTACATGAGTAGCAGTTAAGATGAAGTGTTTCTTTTTATAAACAACATAGGCACCAGAACCAGATATTTGTCTCCCCATATCGTCATAGGAAAATATTTGAACTGTTGCATTTCTACTTTTTGCTATAACATTTGTTGTGAGGTTAGACACATGCCCAACTGTGTTGGTCTCACTTGTTGCCCCTAGTAGAGATTCTACAGGACTGCACGATAACGTAAATAAAACTAATAGTAATATGTTTTTAAACTCTCCCATAATTATACCCCCTCATAGTAAATAGGAGGCAAAACTTGTATTTCACATTTTGAAAGCTTTCAATATGATATTATGGTACATTTTTCCAATTGGATCTTTATAGATTGGTAACTCATCCTCTGAAATCCACTTGTAGCTCTTATGTTCGTTTGAAAGTTGAATATCCCCATCCCAACTGTCACAGACATAAAAGCATGTTTTCTTGCCCACGTTGCTGTCTTTACCAATTAATTTTAAAGCAACAGGAGCTAGTTTTGTTTCTTCTCTAACTTCTCTCAAGGCTGCCTGATAGAACGTCTCGCCTTCTTCCATATGTCCTCCGGGCAAATCCCACTCCCACGGAGATCTAGGCGAAGGCTCGACGGACCTTTCCAAGATCAAGACTTTTCCATCTCTACGGAATACAACTTTCGAAACCATTTCTTTTTTTATCCTTACAATCATATAAACTTTTTCTCTGGATAAAGATCCCGACCTTTACTATCTTTAAATAGTACTAGCAGCTTCTCTAAAGTACAAATTAATGTATCAACATCAAATTTAGCAGAGTGCCAGCCATCAGAATCTATACCTAGAGTCTCTGCTACGTTTCCTAGCCTAAGAGACATACGCTTTTTCTTTTTCTTTTGTAGAGACTTCCTTATCCTTCTCATCTCAAGTATTCTATCCGCCTCCTGCTTGCTTAGCCACCTGTGCTTGAACCTTTTTGCCTCTGTGGCTACCATCGACGTAAAGTATCTCTTCATTAGTTTAAGTGTGTCCAGCACTTCATATTCATCATAAGGATTTTGATTTTTAAAATACTTATTATGTCTCGTGTTTAGGTATTTTATATCAAAAGGAGAATTATGTGCAACAAGGATTGGGTCTTCAAACTGAGAAATAAATGTGTACACTTCTTCTAAAACTATATCTTCTTCAAGATACTTTCTGTTCTTAATTGGCTCACCGTAGTTAGTCATTTGCATCAAGTCTTGGTAAGACATGCCTTTACCATTGTAGGGCCTAGTCATCCTCAGTCTTGTCAAAGAGAGTAGCTTAGCTTTCTCATGATAGCAATCTAATTCTTCTAGTCCATCCTTGCCAAATCTAGTAGCCTTCGCAGCTACCTCAATGAGTTGATGTTTATCAGCATTAAATCCGAGGGTTTCAGTATCGATAAAGATCCAAACTCTATCTTTATTCTTTTCAAAGAAGTCTAAGATTTCATCAGTCTTTATCGTTTCATACATTAGATCTCCTGCAGTGTCTGCCAATTGATGCCATAAACTTTACAGCCGGGTATTCCCTCTAGTTCTTTTTCGCTATTGATCTGCTTTACTAGAATGTTATAAATATAATTTCTACTTGGATTCCCTCTAGTATTATATTTTACTGTTACTTCAGCTAACCAATATGTCGCTCTATCTACTACAGCTTCTTCTTGCCTAAGTGTAATAACTCCCGGTATTGCACGGATCTTACCGAAGATTTGATTAATATCAATATTAGAACTTTTATCCATTTTTAGAAACATAGTAATCTTATAATTTCTAAATCCTTCTCTAGTCTCCACCTCTTGCAAAGGCTCTGCTGAACTAAGATCCGAGCTTCTAAAGTTATTAAAAATTGTTTTCATGGACATGACATTACCCTCTTAACTACAATAATTAGTTTGTAAAGGCGTTCATTCCCTTCCGTAATCATCTTCTGTTCTGACTACATCATCTAACTCCGGAGTGCTTACCTCCATGAGTTTAACATCTGTGCCGTGCTCAGGCGCTACAAAGCGGTGAACAACCCCAGTCTTAATGCGGTAGCTCTCGCCCGGAGACAAAGTTAGAATCTCCTGTTGGCCGTTAAGTTCTAGTTGTAAGTCTCCACTCAAAACATAAATTGTTTCGTCTTTTACTCTATGAAACTGTTCAGAAAGACGGTGGCCTCTAAAAATATAAAGTACTTTGCCAACATACTTGTCAGTGTGTGCCCAGATCTCTTCATATCCCCAAGGCTTTTCTACTCTCTTAATATTCACGTCTCCCCCATTTCGGTTGATAATACTAACAACAATAAAGCTTCTGCAAAGTCATAGTTTACATACATTGTCAAGAACCTTAACAAGAGCAAGTCTATGTCTTTGTCTTCAAGTTTTATATACTTATCTTTTATCTCCATAGTGTTGCCCCCCATACTAAATAGGGGGCAAACTCTAACTATCCCTTTAACAATTGCTTTTTGGACGAGTAAACTTTAGATTCGATCACTGCTGGTGATCCTACGACAGTCATCTTTATTCCTCCGTTTCCATTGCTCAGCATGATTGTGGAGAACTCAGTCCTCTGATCTAGTGCTGTTTCAATGTCCTCCCTGAGCAAGGGTCGCTGTGCGGGTCGCACATAAACAACATGATCACTATTGATAGCAACCTCGTTTAGGGTACCCTTACCATTATCAGAGCTTTTATGCAATACTTCTTTCAATGTGATTATCATTATTTACTCCACTAAACTAATATAACTTGTGTTTACAAACCAAGTCTCTTCGCCATATTCGATATAACAAGTTCGTTCATTGTTCAAAAAATATTCTAAGAATAATGCTTTTTTTGGAATTGTTGTTTTAAAGTACCTGAGAAACTTTGCTCCACCCTTGGACACCTGCTTGGTAAGCAAGACACCCGCAGGTACGTGTACTATATCACTCCTCTTCAGCAATCTGCTCCTCTGGTGCTTGTTCATTTAGAATATTAATGTAGCCATTTAAAATCTGATCTACCTCGTGTAATCGAATATCAGCGTTCCCTAGAGCTTGGCGAGTCTCTAGAATAGCTTCTCTTGCCTTTATAAAGTTACCCTCACTGAGGCATCTAACTATATCTACGCAATTGGACATAACTTCTTGTCCCTCGCTCTCTGCGAGTCTAGAAAGTTCAGTAGGAACGTCCTCTACATCAACAGAAAAACTAATATTTGCTCTCATCATTCCTCCACTATAGCGTAGCCGCTTGTAATAAGTGCTCCGACAGCTGAAGCTGCATTCTGAAGAGCACACCTTGTTACTTTGGCAGGATCTATAACACCTGCCTCAATCATGTCAATGGTCTTTCCGGAAGTAAAGTCCCAGCCTGTGTTGCCTTTGGCTCTCTTGACTTTGTCTAGGATGACGTCTGGACTTTCACCAGCATTGCGAGCCATTTGTCTTATAGGCTCACAGATAGCATCGTACACAATGTTCCTAACACCGTCTTGGATCTTCTTGGAGGGCAAAGTTCTTACTAGTGCAACTCCACCTCCGGGTACGATACCCTCGTCACGAGCAGACTTAACAGCCTCTAGGGCGTCTTCAATACGGTGCTTCTTTTCAATCATCTCTACTTCTGTGGCTGCTCCGACCTTTACGACTGCAATACCAGCAGCAAGCCTCGTGATTCTGTTCTGAATCTTTTCAACTTCAGCCATCGAGTCAGTCTGGGAAATCTCTACTTTCAAGGACTCAATCTTTTTATCGATCTCCTCGTAATCTCCCCTGCCACCTACAATTGTTGTAACTGCCTTAGTAATATCAACTTTCTTAGCTTGCCCAAGGTGTTCTAGCTTAACCTGCTTAAGCTTGAGTCCCGAGCTACGAGTCACAAAAGCAGAGCCAGTAGACAGACAAAGATCTTTCATGATGCTTCTTCTTTCTTCTCCATACTGCGGGGCTTTAACAGCAGCGACTTTCATAGTTCCACGCATGCTGTTCATGATAAGAGCAGCAAGAGCTTGTCCTTCAATGTCGGAGGCAACAATTATGAGTGGACGACCCTCTCTAGCAACTATCTCCAGCACAGGAAGTATATCATCAACCTTATCTATTTTAGTATCAGCAACCAAGATGAAAGCATCTTCATATACTACAGCCCCTCTTCTATCATCTGTGATGAAAGAACTAGAAGCATAGCCTGCGCCCATTCTAAAACCTTCTACAAGGTCTAAGCTAGTCTTAAGAGAGCGTGCCTCCTCGACAGTGATAGAACCATCCTTGCCAACACTTTCTACAGCCTTTGCAATAAGCTCTCCTATTTCGTAGTCGTTATTGGCAGAGATCGTTGCAATATGCCTAATATCTTCAATGCTTGATATTGGCTTTGCCACATGCTCAAGCCTTTCTACAATCTCTTGAACAGTCTTGTCTATCTCTCTCTTAATCTCAATGGGAGCATAGCCAGATGCAATCTGCTTTCTTGCGTTCTGATAGATTGCTCTAGCAAGGACAGTTGCAGTTGTAGTCCCATCTCCTGCTTGAGCGTTTGTCATGCGGGAAGCTTGCTTGATAACCTGAGCCCCTAGATTCTCAAACGGGTCATCTAGCTCTACAAACTCAGCCACTGTGACTCCGTCTTTTGTCACCACTGGGTTTTCTCCATTCTTTTGGAGGATTACATTTCTTCCGCGTGGGCCTAGAGTAGAAGCCACGTTATCCGCTAACTTATTGATACCAGAAGAGATCTTTCCGGCAAGCTCATCATTAGAAGCATAAAGTTTCTTAGTCACATTTCCTCCAATTAAAACACTTCATCTGCAATGCCAAGCTCAACTGCTTCCTCAGCAGACAAGTAAACATTGATCTTCTTCTTAAGTAAGTCTCTCAGGTATTCCTCGGTCATATTGGATTCCTCAACAAGAGCTTTAATGTATGTATCTTGAATCTTCTTAACCTCTGAGAACTCGTTCTCTAGCTGATGCATCGGACCAGTAGAGCCACCAATAACAGAATGAATCATAATTCTACAATGCTTGCCTACTCGTCTCTTGCCTTTGGTCCCAGAGGCCAGCAACAAAACTCCAGCAGACATTACTTTTCCAATGCCACATGTAGAAATATCACACGTTTTTGATTCTTTAATAAATCTGATGATGTCATATATTGCAAACATCTCGTCAGCTGACCCGCCATTGGTCGAGATATAAAAATCAATGTTTGGCTTCAGGCTCTCTAAACCTATTTCTTCAGTCTGCTCTTCTGTCATTTCTAGAAGGGCCTTAAGGTAATCATTACTATTCTTTTCGTGAAGCAACAAAAGACCAAAAATAAGATCGTTTGATGTTTCCTCCGTCACATCTCCAATAAGTGCAATGGAACTCATTAAAGATTCTTCTGCTTGCTTAGAATCGTTCTTCGATTCTACTTCTTCCGGTTGCTCTGACATCCGTCCTCCGTGTCACTATAGAGTATAACCACATTTAACTATAAGTCAATAAAAAAAGCCATGCAAAATGCATGGCTTTTTAGATTACGTTATGTAAGAATCACTTTCTAGATTTAATAATCTCTCTTAGTCTCGATGCTACTCTACGAGTCACCTCAGAAACAAGGTCGTCTTCATTGACAAGCTCAACCTCATCGAGTTCATCTTTCTTGTACATGCCTTCTTCCATATCATCATGGGCAGCTTCCATCATGTCGTCTTCTTCCATGCTGTACATGCCCTCTTCCATTTCTTCATGATCACCTTCCATCATGTCATCGTCTAGCATAGACATCATTTCTTGCATCACTTCTTCTTCGCCGCCCATCATGTCGCTCATGTCCATCTCAGCCTCTGCAGCGCCAGCGATCTTCTCTAATACAGGAATGGCAGCTGCTAGTGCAGCACGGTCATCTTCAGTGATCTCGACTTCATCAGCTTCGGGCTCTTCCATCTCTTCTTCATCTGCCATGTCAACAACAGGATCTTCGTCCTCGTCCTCTACCTCAGGCATATCCTCCATAGGTGGCTCTTCATCGCCCATCTCGTCACCCAACTCATCATCCATCTTGGGCATATCGTCGTCCATTGCCTCGTCTTCGTCAGCCTGATAAGCTGCACCCATCTCTGTGACAAAGTTCTCGGATAGAGTGTCCATGTTAGCCAACTTCATAAATCTGCGAACGGTGGCCTCGTTAAGAAGGTTTTTCTTGCTCATAACGTAAAATCTCCTGTATTAGGTTACATGAATAAATAGTATTAAAATTCTTTAAAGTCCAATTAATATTATAAGTCTGGATGCTCTTGTTCCAGCAAGTCGAAAATACTTTCGATTTCACTTTCTTCCAATCCAAACTCTTTCATAAGTGAATCACCTTTACTTAGTAGTTTTTCACTTTTATTTCTTTTCTTTTTTGAATATTTCTTGTTTTGTTCTCGCCAGTCATAAAGGTATTCTAATATGCGATCATCCTTTTCTACATAGCCAGTTAACATAGCTCGGAAGAAATCAGTTTGAGTTAAACTATCATAGTCTAGCCTTACTTTGAGATCAGCATGTCGCTTATCTGTATCTGTGAACACTATCTTTTTTGTTGTCATGCCGTAATTAGTCATCTGACTCTAACAACCATGAAGAAGATTGAATCTTTTCTCCAAGACCATCTATCAAGCGAATTCCCAGCTCCTGACAAACAGGCTTTTCAGGTATAGTATCATTGTTCTGGTCTCCCCCATTTGCAAACGCTAATTCATAATTCTGATATAGCATGGGACAAACTCTTTTGTAGAGATATTCTAAAGTTTTGCACACTGTTCTATCTGGATCTATTGACAAGACAGCATGGTCTACTACTCTAAGATTTTCTACAATCAAAAGCCTTTCCTCTTCTGACATAAACTCTTTGGAGCCTTTGAGGGCTCTTTGAAAGTCACTATTCACTATGACAACTAGTTTATCACCATGGCGTTTTGCGTTATGAAAGTATTCAATGTGACCCTTATGGAGAGGATTAAAATATCCGGACACAATAACAACTTTTGTTTTTGAAGCTTGTTGCATTGGTTTAGGCATTACATCCTCTCTACATGTGTTGAGCTTTCAATTATACCTGCATTAGACTGCCTAATGAATCTAGCTTTTGCGATAAGCTCTGTCAAGGTTCTAGCACCAGAGTAAGACATGCCACTTCGGATCCCTGTCTCCAAGTCACGAATAGTTTCTGCAACAGGGCCTTTTAGTGGAAGAGTAGAAGATACACCTTCGAAAGAACGATAATCTCCTTTCCAGTCTATTTGGGCTTCCTTACTGGCCATACCTCGGTAAATCTTTCGTGGCTTTCCTCGGACGTTAGTAACCTTACCGGGAGCTTCCGTAGTCCCTCCAAGTAGGGAACCTAGCATAACTAAATCTGCACCGGCAGCAAGAGCCTTCACAATGTCTCCACTGCTACGGATACCACCATCAGCAATAAGAATAGCATCACGATTAGACCTAGCACAGTCCATAACAGATTGCAAGGTTGGGATACCATGTCCTGTCTGAACCCTAGTAGAGCAAATAGAACCTCCGCCAACACCAACACGGATAGAGTCAGCGCCCCAATCAGAAAGATCATCGAAAGCTTGTAGCGTAGCTACGTTACCAGCCATGATGTGAATAGTTGTTCCAAACGTATTTCTCAACACTTCAATAGCATGTCTCACATTAACGTGGTGTCCGTGAGCAACATCAATGCAAAGTACCTTTGTGTTTGTTTCCCAGACTAATGCTGAAGCTCTGTCAAACCAATCGCCAGAAACACCAACCGCTGCGCCCACAATCTTACCAGACTTATTAGCCTCAGTGGCCATCTTAACCTGCTCTTTGATAGTGTTGTAGCGATGTAGAATAGGAAGGCCACCTTCTTTTGAAAGAGCCTGAGCCATCTCAACACCTGTGACTGTATCCATAGGCGCTGAGACAATAGGAACAGCAAGCTTCCCAAACTCTCCAAGCGAGACCTCAGTATTTACTGCAGTTCTAGAAACAATGTCTGAGAACTGCGGTTCAAGCAGCACATCATCAAAACTAAGTGTTTTCCTCATCTCTTCCCTCAATTCTATCTTTGAAGTCTTTAACAATCTCTAGTGCCTTTGACCAGCAATCTGGACAATAAAGATTCACAGTTTCTTCTTTTTCTCTGACCACTACTGACCAAGACATAACCATATCTTTATCTTTCTTGTCGAAAGGCTTTGAGCAAGTGAGACACTGATCGGGTAGGTTCCCGAAAAGTGCCATCTTGGTCTCTATCTCCTCACTACCTTTTGCTTTTTTCATTGCTCTTCGTTGTTTGCGGTTCATCGTCCAGTGCTCCCAAGAGCACCGTCACCACGGTCAGAAATAGCAATTGGATACCAGTAAGGATCATCAGAAGATATTTCCATAAAACGAGCAGAAACAACTGGGATTACAACGCCTTGTGCAATCTTATCGCCGGGGTTGATAACCTGCTTCATGCTACTCATGTTATGAAGATTTACGAATACCTCGCCATCATAACCAGCATCTACAACGCAAGCCCCGACCATAAGCGAACGCTTGGCTGCGTTGCCGCTACGGTTCATGATTTGAAGCATGTATCCGTGCGGAATACCAAACTTCAAGCCAGTTGCAAGAATAGTAGACTCTCCGGGACGGAGAATGGTTTGTTCTCCATCCTTTGGGTTAAAACAAAGGTCGAGACCAGCGTCAGAAGGGTTGGCTCTAACGGGCCTATGTTCACAGTGCGGAAGTGCAACGTATTCGAGAATCACTGCTTGCCTCCACGGATAGAATCATAAATCTTAACTAGCTCTTCAATGTCAACCTCAGACTTCATCATTCGGTAAGCCTTGACTGTCAAGCTAATTTCCTCTGCAGTGAGCCAGCCTTGCTCCTTGAAGTCCTTGCGGAGTTCACGCTTCTGCTCCTTGTAAGGCTCCATAGCATCTTCAATAGCCTTGAGGCTACGAATGTATTCGATCATCTTCTCAGTCTTCTCATCCATAGTAACCTCTTCTTTTTCTTCATTACCATATTCATAAACGCTAAACATTGTTTCTCCTTATCCGTGTAGCTCCAGCCATTTCATGACTGCAAGTTCTTTGTGCTTTGCTTCTATCATGCAATCCACTTCATGTCCATAAGTTTCTATGTAATCGTACACATAATCTGAATGTGCTTGTGGCTTAATCTTTGGGTCTCCCTGCTCTTTTGGTCTACTCTCTGAGTAGTGGATAACAGGAACCACATCTCCCCATGTAGATGCCGCTAGGGATATGGCCTCTTCTTGAGAAAGTCCTCCATCACAAAAACCATGGTGATGAATATCATGAACAATGGGTATACCAATTCTCGAAAAAATAAGCTCATACAATTCTTTGGTCGAGTAGAGGGAGGCTTTATCATCATTTTCAACTGTTAGTCTGCTTTTTACTGAGTCTGGGAGTCTCTCAAAGTTGCGACAAAAGTTATCGCAAGCTTTTTGCTTATCACCATAACTAGCGCCAACATGAATATTTATCTTAGCCCAAGGAGTTCTTGGTAGTCCCATCTGGTCAAATGTCCAACCATGGATGCTAAGATCCTTAATTGTATTGCCAATGATCCTCTCATCGTCACTGGTCAGTTTGTTGAACGGTCCTGGATGTGCTGTGATCCTGTGTCCGTGCTTCTTGGCAAAATCTCCTGATCTGCCAAGCCATTCGCAAATAGACTCAATGTTTGGTAATTGATCCCAGTTATATTCCGAGGCCCAAGGAAAAAGGTTAGAAGATAATCTAAAGAAGTTAAAACCATTTTCTTCGTTCCACTGTAGAATCTTGTACAAGTCTTTAACATTTTGCAATCCCAACTCAGAGGCATAACTAGTACCCTCAGCCAAAAAGGTTCTCTTGATCATAGATCTATTTGTAGTAATCTTTTTGGTGCCGCGTGGAGCACCACCATACTCTCTAGGGTTGGAGAGTTGCATGTTGATGCAAGCGTAACCGATTCTTCTTGGCAGCATATGACCTCCTGCCTACAGGCTAACTGAAGCCCTTTGGTTAGGCAAGCATCTTCCAATTCACGGCAACCTTGCCTCGGGTAGAGAATCCCCATTCTGGGCTGTAGCTGGGCTTTACTATGTAGGGAGCGTTCACAACAATCTTATCGCCCTTGCTAACGTCGATGCCCCAACATCGAACTTTGGTGATAACAGAGTTGCTATCCGTAGCCTCAATCTCAAAATAATCTTTACCCTTTCTGGTTGTCTTCTTCTTGACTGAGCGAGGAACAAGCCATGCTACCATGATCTCAGGGTCATACTCGGAGATCGGAGGGATACAGTTTCTCTTCAGGCTCTCAAGAACATCCTCAGACATAATCCTTTCAAAAGGGAATCTTCCCGTCAAAGTAACAATGTTCTGGATCTCTTGCTCTAGAGTAAAATCTTTTTCCGGAGCATAAGTCTCAATATTGATATTGAACTTCTTCCTGTTTCGTGGCCGGTCAACAGCGACTGCAGACCAGAAATGCTTACGGCCAGTGAAGCGGTCGTCCATAAACAGATCTAGTGCCTCTGCTCTAACGAGGGCATCCAAACACTTCTTGTTAAGCTTTGAGTATACAATGTTTTCATTAAACAAGAAGTCCTCAATATCACTGAAGGGTCTGTTGGCCAGGATCTGCTGAATAGCGGCAGCCCCCAATCCCTTGATAGCACTAAGCGGCTGGATAAGAGTTTTGCCATTTGGAGAGATTCCCCATACGTCTCCCGAAGTGTTGATATTGATAGGCTCAATATCAAAGCCAAAAGACTTGGCAGTGCTAAGTGCTTGTTCTTTTCTTGTCTCTGGCTCCTTGTCCAAGAAGGCTGCCATCCATTCAGACGGGTAGTAATTCAGAAGCCAAGCACACTGGTATGACAGGATCGAGTAAGACACGGCGTGAGACTTGTTAAAGCCATATCCAGAGAAGTACTCAAACGTCTCCCACATACGGTTAGCAGCCTTAGCGGTAATCCCTTTCTCAACACAGCCGTCTACAAACTTTTTATGTAGCTTGTTCTTTACTTCCGCTTCTTTACCGGTTCCCTTCTTGGTCAAGACCTTACGAAGCTTATTTCCTTCGTCAAGAGTAAGGTCTTTTCCAAGCTTGTGGGCAAGGAGAGCAATCTGCTCTTGGAAAATAAGGAAGCCATAAGTCTCTTGCGTAATGTCCTTGTGCATATCGTTAAAGTAGTTAACGAACTGCGGTTGCTCCTTGGCCTTCAAGTATTCCTTATCGACATCTGCTGCGAGAGGTCCGGGACGATAAATAGACGTGATAGCAGCAATATCAATGATGCTTGTTGGCTTGACCTGGACACAGAAGTTCTGAGCACCTGACTCTGTGAACTGAAAGACACCCGCCCACTTACCAGCATGGAAGATATTTTTGTATACTTCTTGGTCTGCCAAGTCAATTGTGTCGGGGTGCAGATTCTTATCGTAGTAATCCTTCACATCCTTGAACGTAGGGTTCTCGACATTGTAGTGCCTCTTCAAGATATGTCGGACTGCACCCTCGATCATTCTCAAGGTAGAAAGGCCAAGAAGGTCAAACTTAATAAAGCCCATTGGCTCCAAGTGACGAACATTCTGTCCTTCTGACCACGGAGTCTGCCTGACGTTCTTCGAAGAGATGAGAGGCATGTGGTAGTCCAAGTCCTCTGCAATCACAACGCCACCTGCATGACGTGAGCAGGAGCGCACCTGTCCGTAGAGAGCATTAATATGCTCGGCAACATGAGGGTAAGTAAGCAA
>Ga0209645_1001240_pt1 | contig 12886 bp, 19 predicted proteins | sample ETNvirenome_6_30_FD_184070 | JGI IMG/M metagenome (GOLD analysis project Ga0209645, IMG submission 184070) | Marine viral communities from the Pacific Ocean - ETNP_6_30 (SPAdes) (version 2) | ecosystem: Environmental > Aquatic > Marine > Oceanic | place: Pacific Ocean | collected 2013-06-19
ATACACAAGTTTTGCACTTTTATAATTTCGCCAATCTGCCCTGTTTTGCTTATAACAACAATATCATGCTCTTTGTTATAACCGTACTTCCAGGATTTTGACTTATTTAATCTGCTTATAGTCGTAAGCTTTACCGGCTGCACGACTGTTACTAGACTCTGTTCGTACATTATCTAGATCTTTTTTCAGCAAACCCGGAAAAAGTTTTCTTTTCTTCTTCTTGTTTTGGTTTGTTTTCAAGTATACGCTCTTCTTCTTCGATGCGTGTTAGGATTTCAAAAGCGTCAAATATCGCCAGCTTCTTTGTAGCTGCAGCATTTTTCAAGCGGTCAGCAGACACATCATCTTCTGTATTAGTGATGATTTTTTCTTCGGCAACTTTTATAAGTTCCTCAACTGCTTTGCGACCAGCTTGGATTATACTCTTTTTCGTTTCCTTGGTATTCATACTTGATTGTAATTCGATTAGCGGGTACTCGGTAAAGCTTTTCCCCTTCAATATTAAATTCGTATTCCGTACCAGGCGTAAACCCTATTAAATCCCCGGCTTCAAAGTCTCCATAAGCATATTTAATTTTACCTATTAAAGGCCTTTCAGTATGCTCTGAAAACATGCGCTCATCTATTAACGGCTTAACAAACACAAAACCTACTACAGGTTTCCATTCGCCATTCCTTTTGAAAGCGTATATTTGGTCCGGATAAACAAAGAATAAATCTTCATCATAATAAGAGCGGCTATTTTTTTCATTGCCGCGTATATCTCTAAATCTTCTAAATACATTATGGTGCACGATTATTTCATCACCAGTTTGCAAAGATAGATCGTTAACTTTTGGTACGGCTTTGACAACGCCGTGTCTGCTGGTATAAAGATGGTTTTGTAATTCTGTATTCAACAGTAGCGTTGTGCCATCTATATCTTTTTCCGCTGTTGTTCTTTTAGCAAACGGAGAAACAATAAAGTTGTATATGCTTTGCATTACCACTTAAGATCATATTCAATAGAAACAGCCATGTTCTTGTTAAAGTCTTTCCATGGCATTACCAAATCGCCTTTCTGAATATAGATAGAGTACTTATCTTCCTCTTCTATAATGTTAACTATAGTATGACCGCCATACACTTCCTGTCCAACAGAATAGTGCATGGCGTCATTTTTATAGTCCTTCCCAATACTAATTTTGCGGATTATCTGCATTCTCAGTAAGGGTTCCGTCGGCTAGGTTAATACTTACGTCTCCGTATTTTTCTTTTAGCTCTTCTTGAACTTTTTGCAGTTCAGCGCGAAGAAGATTCATTTGCTGAATAGCTTCGTGCTTTTGAGCCTCTAACCCGCCAATTTGCATTTGCGATTGGTTAACAGCGCTTACGTAGTTTTGTACTTTCGTCAATTCTTCGCTAGTAAGCGACTTCACTTTCTTTTTTGCCATTTGATTTAATTTAATTGATTATTTATTTATTAACAGTTCCACCTGCGGCGTGCTGCTCGACCTCTTTCGCTGGTCCAGCCTTTAGAGCGCGCACAGAATGATTTTCTTCTTTTCCAAGCCTTACTGCCCTTCTTTAGTTTAGAAGGGTCTTTAGTAACAGCTGTTTTTAATTTGCTGCCTGGATTATCCCTTTTATATTTGTCAACACCTTTTTGCGACATACCGCCACCAGCGTCAGCGCCGGTGCCTGTAGGCTTAGCTTCGTTATAATATCCTTTAGACTTTTTACGAGAAGGTGCGTCACCTTTCTTTTTAAACGGAGAGTTGTGTTGTACGTAAGGCATATTATTTGTTTTTAAAGTAACCCTTCTTCATTGGGGCACGTTGCTTAATACCTATGTTTTGTTCGTAGCGCATTTGAGTTGGAGCCATTGGCGGACGGTTTTCTCGCGTTGGAGTTCCGTCAACTAAAGGCGCGTCTTTTGAAAGAACTTCTTGAGCCCCGTCTTTTTCAACGTTAGAACCATTAGGAGAAATTGGGCCGGTTGTTCCAGCGGTTTTTCCTGGCTCAATTTTACCCGGCATACTTGAAGCGCCACCGCCTGCCGTAGTCGTTGATGTTGTGCCGTCGTCGTACGTGGTTGTTTCAGTAACAGTAGTTTTAGGCTTGTACTTATAATCCGGATTATAACCCTGGTGTCTGCCTATAACTTCTTGCCCGCGTTGAGTACTTGCATCAGCATCTGTCATTTCTCTTGCGGTTCCTAAAAACTGTTCGCCTCGAGTAATACCTTTTTCATATTGGTTTCGTTGCATGTCGGAACTAACAGAGCGGTTTTGCTCTTCAGTCAATCCTCTTGACTGATTATACAAACGTTCCTGTGTTTCGTTCTGAAAGCTTTTGCCGGTCATAATGTCGCGCTTAGCTTTGCGACCTGCGCCAAATCCTTCGCCTGCCTGACGAGCGTCACGAGCAGCTTCTTTTGCTAGTCGACGTAAATCTCTTTTAGCCTCTTTACGCCCAAAACGTTCGCTTTGACGTAGTGTACGCATATTAAAGCGGTTTTCCCATGGCGTAATACCAGTATATTTATCCTGAATCATAGGAGTATATTCCTCGTCTCTTGTTACAGTTTTACCCGGCTCAGTAACAGTAGTTTCAACAGCCTCTGGAAAACGATCTACATACGCAGAAGAAATATATCCTTTTTCTTTCAACTCTTGCCCTGTAGCATCTGGAAATCTTTTCTTAAGACCTCTAATATATGCCTCGGTATCTGTAGCTCGTCTGCTACCACCTTTTGCTCTAGGTACGCTTGAACCACCAGAGGTAGTTGTTGTAGACTTACCTGGAGTGTAAGTCGAAGTTGACTGACCTAAAATAGCCCCAGCCGAATCTGTTTGCTTAAGGGGTGATTTTGCTTTTTGTGTAATAGGTTTTTTCATAGTGCTGTTAGTCTTCTAGCCCAGTTCCTTCTAGGTCTAGTTCAAAGTCGTCGTAAAATTCTTGTGATTCGTCAATTGCCGCTGCCTCACCTTCCGGTGTTGTTTCATCACCTAAATTAGCCGAATCTCCTTCACCGTCTTTTGGATCAGGAGGCGTTGGCGGCGGGGGTGTAGTATAAATTACTTCTTTTGTTTCACTTATTGAAGGCTTGCTTAATGAGCTAGCAACATTGTTAAAGCCTTGGCTAGAACCTACAGCGCCAGCACCCATCACAAGCGCCTGATTCATTTTTAATGGAGACTTAGATTTTTGCGTTACAGGTTTGCTGTAAGCTTCTTTTTCCCATTCTAAGTTATGTGCGCCTTCCATCATGTCTTCGCGACGGTATACTCTAGCTGGAGAGCGAGTATCTTTTTTCCAGGTTACGGTATCGTCTGTATAATCCAAACGATTTTGCTGCATCTGGTTTAAATGCACTTTTTCATGCGCTACGGCATCTTCCTTCTGTTTTGGCGACAAACCTTTATCAATAAAGATAGTGCCATCACGATTAGCTTCGGCCATAACTTTACCACCCAGATCTTTTTCAAAGACAGGAGTGCCATGCGTTGAGGTCTGCTTATCGTAACCGAATAGCGTGCTTTTGTCTTTTAACTTAAATGCCATTAGCACTTACATTCACCCGTGCAGCCGCAAGGAAGGTTAGTAAAGTTTGCGCGTTGCTTTCCAGCCGCGTCTTTGGTTACTTCTTGATTTACCGGTGCTTCTGCATAGTTTGCTACGGCGCGCTTTGTAATAGGTTCCAAATGTGATTTCATCGATCCTTGTCTTTAATCATGTCGTCTATAGCTTTGTTATAGACTTTATCAGTATACGTTTTGTTCTTGTAGAATTTACTTGTTTGTCCAACAGGTAAATCTTCCTCACCAAGCATTACACGATACATTCGAGTAATCAATCGCTTAGCTTTTGTAGACGTAGTAAAAACACTATATTTGATTGTAGTCCTATTTCGATGGCGCCATACGTCAATCCAGCCATCTCTTCTTAAGCGCTCCCACCTATCTTTATCCCAAGCGTAGGTGTATGTGCCTTCTATAAAATCATTACGTGTAAATCGATCTTTGCAATCTAAATAGATTAGAAGCTCTAGGTCAGCGTCTAAAATATCATAAGTTTTACAGGCCCATTTTCTAACGAGCCTGTAATACTTAAACAAATTCATTTCACGTAAATCAGACGCTGTTAATCTCATTCGACAATAACAACATCGCCTACATTGATAACATGGAATAACTCATCATTCCATTCGATACCATGCCCAGCGTGTTTATCATACCTAATAATATCGCCGGCTTCAACACCGATTACCAATGGTCCGCAGCTAACAACCTCAGCTTTTAAATACCTAACGTCGCTATTCTGCTTTTCAGTTAATTCAAGGCCGGCAACCTTTTTGGCTGCCTCCTTGATTTTCTTTATTACAATATAATTATTCACCGCTTTCATCGAGTCTCATATTTGAAATTACTACATCTGCGGAAATAATCGTTGTGGCTACACTAATTGCATTTTTCAATGCTGTTTTAGTTACTAGCACTGGGTCGATAATCCCAGCTTTAATCATATTTACTTTCTTGCCGGTCGTGGCATCAATACCAAATTCTTTACGTGCAATTGGGTCGCTAATAGCGATATTTGCATTTTGAAGTATGGTATTAAATGGCGCGCGAATAGCTCTAAGAAGAGCAGTATATCCAGCATTCTTGCTTTTAATTTTTTGTGAGGCATGCAAAAGTGCGGCGCCGCCACCTGCGACAATACCTTCTTTTAAGGCTGCTTGCGTAGCGTAGATTGCATCTTCAACACGATCTTTCTTTTCTTTAAGCTCGACCTGCGAGTCTGCCCCGACATAGATCAAACCAACACTGCCAGTGAGCATAGATAAGCGCTCCTCAAGCTTCCCTTTAAAATATCCGTTGGTTTCCGCGGCGATTCTGTCGCGAACGTTTTGAATACGTTCTTCGAGCAGCTCGTGGTCGGCTTCTACCTGCAACACAGTGTTTTTCTGGTTCGTCACAGACTTAACTGCTTCACCTAATACATCTGGGTTAATTAAATCTAAATCGTCTCCAAGCTCTTCATTGATTACCTTAGCGCCAGTCAATATAGCTAAGTCCTCAATCGCATCTTGCTTGGTTGGCCCAAAACCTGGTAAATCTACAATATTTACCTTGATGTTTCCTTTTACCTTATTTGCTAAAAGCGTTTGGTAAGGCTGTTGCTCAACATCAGCGACGATAAGCAGGCTTCTATTCTTCTTTATAACGTGTTCTAGGACACTTTGAATTTTTCGGATATTAGGTATAGGGGAAGAGACAATAAGTACCATAGGGTTGTCTAAAACAGCTACACCTTTATCTTTGTCGGTAATTAAATGTGGTGATTTAATACCTGAGCTAAACTGAGTACCTTCAACAAACTCTACATACGTTTCGTTTGTCTCAGATTCTTCCATCAGTACAACTCCATCTGTTCCAACTTTTTCAAAAGCTTGGCCAATCTTTTCTCCAAGCTCTTTATCGTTGTTACAGCTAATGTAAGCAACTTGCTGTAGCATGTCACCCTCAACCGCCACACTGGTAGCATCAAGATGATGTACAATCTCTTTAGCGCAATCATCGACGCCTTTTTTAATTTCTCTAATCGTGGATTCATCTACAATTTCGTTTAATTCTTTTAACAAGGCGTGTGCGAGGACAGTAGCTGTTGTTGTACCATCACCCGCTTCACGCACTGTGTTAGCCGCGGCTTCCTTTACCAAGGTAGCCCCGATGTTTTCGACCGGGTCAAATAAGACTACGCTTTCCGCTACGGTTACACCATCTTTTGTAATGACCGGCCGGCCCAGAGCGTCTTCGTAGATTACACATTTACCAGAAGCCCCTAATGTGGACTTCACTGCGTTCGCTAGCTTGTTGACGCCGGACATAATTTTTGCATTGGCTCTTTTGCCAAATGTAAGATCTTTAACGATCTCGCTCGGGTTATTAAATTGCATTAAATTAAATTATTTTGGTTTTTTATTCAAATGTTTTAACTACTTTGGGCCCTTGTGCATATTCCAGCTTTTTTGTAAAATGCTCAATTGAAGAATCGATTGCATTTTCTGCGCCTTCAATAGTTTCCCGGCGAGTGACATCGTGCCATTGGTCTTCGCCTAGGTCTAGTTCGGTTTGAAAGTAACCATTAGGTAATCGAACAATACGCCAGTTCTTTTTCTCTGCCGCTCGCTTCCACCACGCGAGTTGTTCATTGCTTGGTTTTTGGCTATCGCCAAAGGTGGTCGTTCGGTAATAAAACGTCATTTGGTTTAAATGTTTAAGGTTATGTTATATATATTACCTGTATATGATGGTTTTTAACGCATTTACTTGCGCGTCAGCTTTGTTAGTTCTTTAGTTTTACCTTCAGAGCCCATAGATGAGCCGAACCAATATCCGTATACATCACCTAAAGTGCGTAGGAAGAAACCGCTAAACGTAGTAATCAGCCCCTTTTGCACCTCAGTAAGTGTAGACCAATTAAGTATGTCTGTAAAAATAGCTACGCCAAGGCCACATGCAATAACAAGAGTGATATAAGTAAGTATATCAGGGGTAGTTTTATTTTTACCTAAATCCCTTGCCGCATTACGGTCTTTAATTTCTTCTGCGTAAGCCTCTTTTATAAAAGCTTTCTTTTCTTCAGGTGTGTCGATAAATTTATCTGCAACCTCAACCGCTTTGTCGATTAGCGGGGTTGCGTTACCTGTTATTAGTTTTAACCATTTACTCATTGTTCATTTATATATTGTTGACATTCTTCTTCTGTTCCATAAAACTCTGGGATACCGTCATGGAGGACTTCAAAAACTGTTGCCTCTTCATCGTATGGTGAAATCTCGTAAGCCATTAGTATGTGGTTATTGTTCCGTTAACAATTGTATTCGTGTATTTGCTATTGCTGTCGTTTGCATTGTTATTGTCAAACGTCCACTCTGTAATCAGACCGCTTGATACAGTCTGCGACGAGGCCGCAATAGTGCCGCTATTATACAAGGTCGTTACCTCACTTGAGGAAAGTACCTTGTTGTATATCTTAATCTCATCGTAGTCTAATGTTGTGTTACCTGCGGAATTAGTCGCATGTAGGTTTTCTCCAATTCTACCTTTTGTCGCATCTATAGCAGTTCTTGTGCCGTTGTTCGAAGCAGCCGTTGTGGTACATTCACTTGCGTTCCAATATAATTTAAAGGCCCCCGCACCTGTTGATTGAGAAGCATCATAGGTTATTGTAAGCATGCAAAAGTTTTGTGCGTTTACATTGCCTCTTGAAGTGCTTGACCACCCATTACTACTGCTTGATATTCCTGTAACACCCGAGTTATCATGTAGCGCAAATTGTCTATCAAAATTCACGCTGTTGGTTCTAACACGACATATCAACCTATTGAGGTTTGCACTATAACTTACGAATATCCTGTTGTGACCATTTGCATTGGTGTTACCAAAGTTGAATATCATTTGGTTTTGCTTTGATCCGGTATTTCTAACCCATAATGAGAATGATAAATCTTGTGTGCTATTAATACTAAACGGAGATGTTGAGGTAGTACAATTTATATAATCACCAGTACCATCGTTTTGATAATATCTTGTATTAGAATATGCTGCGGCAGCATCGTGGTCGTAACTATAAAACTCACTCATAGCGTGAGGTTCCTCGCCATCTGGATAAGAAGAGCTGTTTGTGTTTATAGTACCAAAAAAGCCCCCGGACAAACCTCTAAGGCTTTGGTTTGGTTCACTGCCTACGTCAAACTCTGCGGCTATTTCCGACATTTTTATTTGTCCACTACTTTGTAAAGCCATTATGCAAATATATCTGAGAACGCGATAACATCGCCTTTAATATGTAAATCACCGTCAGACTCCATACGAGCCACAAACACACCACCTGCGTAAAAATCTATGCGCCCATTGGTTGAATCAAACTGAATATAGTTACTGCCGTCCTTACCAACGTGTGTAATACCATCTCTAAGATCAGCCTCTACGCTAAACGATGTTCCACTTAAATCAAGGCCACTACCCGCTGAGTACGTTGTGTTGGTGTCAGTATCTGTCCACGGCACATTAACAAACATTTTTCCAGAGGAAAGCTCTACAGGATAGTTCTTACCATTCTCTGTGTACCCAATTTTAACAAGACCTTCTGTTGAAGATGTCGCTGTAGAATATGTAGTGTTTGTATCAGTCACCGTTTCAGTACCAGTAGACACCCCAGTAACGTGACCGTTACTATCCAGCGTAATACTCTGGATGTAAGTTCTACCAGAGTTAGACAAGTTTGAACTTGCTTCTGTAATGCTTGGGTGAGCCGTTAAGTAACCAGCATCATTATTAAATCCGCTAACTGGTATTTCAGATTGGTTACCCGCTAGTTCGGTCCAAGCTAACCCAGTGATATATCCAGCGCCGTTGGTAAGCGAATTATTGTTTGTAGGTATTGTAGTGCTATTGAACGCGTTAGACCCAAACGTGTAAGTCTGATTAGTAGCGCCGCTTACGGCAAACGTAAGGGTATTACCAGACTTTGTAATGCCGTTAAGGTAATAGTTTGTGTCCGAGTTAGTAACCGTTTCTGTAGCGGTACCAATTCCTGTAACGTGTCCGTTTGAATCAAGAGTGATATCTTGAATGTAAGTACGGCCAGAGTTGTTAGAAGAACTTGCAGCGGCGATGGTGGGGTGAGCTGTTAGATACCCGGCATCATTATTAAAACCGCTTAGGTTTATTTCGGCTTGATCACCTTGTAGGTCAGACCACGATACGCCTGTTAAGTACGTGTTGTTAGAGTCAAACTTTGTTGTACCACCAGCCACAAGTCTAATACGGTCTGTGTCAAACTGAATGCTTGTGTTTGAATCTCCATTGTGTATAATATCATCGGTAACGTACAAATTGCTTACTCTTGCGTTACCAGCAACGTGCAATTTGTAACTTGGACTAGTAGTTCCGATACCTAGATTGCCCCCGGTAAACCTCGCTGTTTCTGTTGTGTTATTAAAAATAGCAACGTATCCACCGGTAGTGCCGGGCTTAAGTTCTATTCCGTCTATTAAGCTAGTGCCACTCTCGCCTATTTGAATAATATCACTGCCTGTTTTACCTATAAGCCTTCTTAGATAATTATTATCGTTAGTGTATATAAAGTCACCCTCATCTATAATTAAAGCGGTATCTGTAGGTGTATTGCCAGTGCCGAAGTCTGCCGCTGTACCGCCTCTAAAATAAGCAACACCAGATACATCTAGTGTTTGCAGCGGGCTTGTATTTCCTACGCTTAGCTTACCGTCAATAGAAACGTCTGATAAAAATTTACTTGTGGCCATATTTTAATTTTAAAAAAATAGGGCAGGCAGAAACTCCACCCGCCCCATATTATATTATGATTTAATTCTTATTAGAAGATTAACTGACACAATACTGTAACATCATTTGTTGCAGGTGCTGTGTTAAAATCTACTGTAAGGGTGTTTGATGTAGTTCTTTCTACTTGTGCGTAAACAGTCTCGTAAGAGCTTGAATCGTACATCTGTACCATTACACGGCGAGAACCCAAGTTATGTGTTACAGTGTAGCTAGTTGCAGATCCGTCACCAATAGTCGTGATAAACTTAGTAGACTTAAGACCGTTAGGTGTTACTGCACGGTTGGTAGATGTACCAGCCTTGGTTTCACTGCTCGTAGCAAGCTCTACAACACCCGATTGAGACGTAGTTGCAGCTTGAACAGTAAAAGGAATATCACCCGCTTCTTTTCTTTCTACATTACCATCAGTGTCAACAACTAAAATGTATTCTCCTGTTTCACCTAGGGCCGTACCTGAAGTATCTGTAGCTAAAGCACCGAAGCTGTTCGAACCAGCATAATCTAGACCGATTGTTACCGCAGCGCTCTCAGAGCCAGAGTTAGATACTGTAAGCCCGCCGTTAGTTGCATTAGCAATTGTAGCAACGTAATTACCGGTAGTGTCCGTGCCAAGTGCTACAGAATTTGCAGCGATCGATGCGTCTAAAGTTACATTAGCAGAACCATTAATAGATACATTACCTGTTAAATCGCCGCTAAGGGTAATTGTACGAGCGTTTGCCCAAGTACTTGCTGTAGTTGCGTTACCTGTTACATCACCTACAAAGTTCGCTTTAATCGTCGACAATTCATCAGGCGTAAATGTTGTATTGCCAGGCTCCGTGCTATTGTTGTGGTAGAATTTCCACTGTTCTGCAGATACATCATAAAACAAACCAGCATAGCTAGCCGTTGAATTGTAACGACCGTAAAAACCAAAGTCGTTTGTTGTGCTATTATCAGTTGCAACCTTAAAGTGGTGGTCATCAATCTCAACGGTAGTAGAATTAACCGTAGTCGTTGTACCCTCAACAACAAGGTCTCCACCAACCGTAAGGTTACCGCTTGTGTTTGTATGTACGCTTGCTCCGCTACCTAACGTAATTGCGCTGCTAAGATCATCAAGTCGAGCTAATAGATTTGCGGCACTTACATCCTCATCAGTGTTGGTTGTAAACGTAAGGTTGTTTTGCATGTACGTTTGAAGTACACTTACATCCATGCGCTTGAGTGTGCCATTGTCGCTAACCATTAACTCGTCTGCAGAAGCAAGACCTGATGTCAATGCTGTTTGACCAGAGATAACGTTGTTGTTAAGCATTGAGCCCTCAACAGCATTTGCAGCAATAGTAGTTGTAATTGCCGTAGTACCGGAACCGGTTACATCACCAGATAGTGTGATTGTTTGGTTACCCGTAAGATATCCTTGGCCGGTAACAAAAGAATAAATTTGACCACCTGTTGCTAGGTTTTCACCACCATCTGTTACTGTGGCGGTTTTTGCTCTTACTGCATCAGAGCTAATTTCCGTTGTAATGTCGTCTACATTAACGCTTAGCGTTACAGAGCCTGAATTACCACCGCCACCTAGACCGCTACCTGCAGTTACACCGGTGATGTCACCTGCAATAGATGTCCATGCACTACCGTTATAGAAACGAACTTGGTTCGTATCGGAGCGGTAAATCATTCTACCCTCGAAGTTATTCGAAGTAGGGTCTGCTGTTAGCGATTCAAACGTGGCGTTTTTGATTTGATACCCAGAGCCGGCGGTAAGATTAAGGTTACCATCGACATCTAAGTTTGCTAAAAACTTTACGTCAGCCATTTTGTTTAGTTTAGATATGCCTTACCGCTAGTAGGGGCAGACAAGGTTATTGTTAAGTTATTTAAATCAGTATAGTCGACCTGACCACGAATTAAATTGTCAGAGCTGTCAACTATTGACACTGAAGGTTTTTTTCCTAATGAATGCGCAACGGTCCATGTTGATGAAGCGGAGGATTGTGTATGTGTATACGCTTTATCCCCGTCACCGGTGCCGCCACCGTATTTTGATATTAAATAAACCGCACCGTCGGCAAGATTACCCGAAGCTTCCGATACAGTTACAGTTACATCTGTAAAGCCAGCCTCTGTTGCATCGTCCAAAAAGGACTCTACAGTCATTATAGCTTTTACATTTTGGTTCCGTGCTTCTACAATCATAAACTTATCGTCTATGATTTCGTCAAGCATTTCGTCTAAGCCATCGCCGGATGCATACTTTGTGCTTATATGCATCTTAGTTATTGCACTAAGGGCTGTTTCGTCGCCGTCATTACCGTTGTTTATAAAAAACTCACCGTATCCAGCTTCACTGATAGATGCTTCAAAAACAAACGCAAGTTGACCAGCTACGGTAACGACATTGTTCTTAGTAAGGTACTCGCCAATAGAATCTATCGTGTAGTTCTTTGTTGCCCCGCCGGTGTCTGACCCCAGTACCTTATCGGTGCCGCGAACGTCTGTATCTGTTACGTATGAGCTTACTCTAGCCATTATCCTATTTTGTATCGTTTACCACCTTCGCTTTTTGTGCCTTCACCGCGGTTACCACGGTTGGTAGCTACTGAAACAAATTGGCTTGTTCTGTGATCGTAATCCTGACCGTCAATATTTTGGCCGTTTTTCTTTGCCTTACGGCGTTTACGCTGCGAATCCGCTTTCTTTGCGCGTCGGTCGTCAGTTTTAGCATACGCCAAGTCTCTCGCCTTCTTATCGCGACGGGCTTGAGCAGACAATTGCTGCTTAAATGGAGACCTGGACATTTTAAACATGCCTTATTTCTTGTACTGTTCTACAAATTTGCTAACTACAAACGCAAATACGCCCACAATAGCACCAAATACCAAAGATGACGCAATTTCAAAGTCAGAACCGAAGAAATGACCTAGTGCAACTGCACCGCCAAGGTAAAAAAACTCTTTCAAGTTGTAAAAAAACTCTTTTTTCATTTTATATTAGGTGTTTGGATCATACTTTGTATGATTACGCGCGTAAAGCAGAAGCTAAAAGCGACAATAGCATGTTATTATTATAATATAATTAGCTACCGTCGCATTCCGGAGGAATTTTTTTTGAAAAATGGACTAATTTTAGTCCGTTAAGTGCTATTTTACCAGTTAACGAACCAATTTTGGTTCATCTGAATTATTTTTGTTAGATATTTAGAGCAATTGGGTAGCACTATACATATTTTTATACACCCGCAAAAATAAAAAGCTGTTTTATTTAGCCAGCCCCCCTGTTGTTTTCCGTTTCCCGGACATTCACCAGCAGTTTCCACGCCTGTATACATGCCTGTATCTGTTCTTGTAGCAGGATTCTGCCAGATGTTTGGGCTTTTCCCCGGGTACATGCACCTGTGTATAGTAATATCTACATCTGTATCTGTAACCGAACCTGTATCTGTTGTATCTGATCTGATGATCTGTATCCGGCTGTCTGGTCTGGTCTGGTCTGGTCTGGTCCTGTATCCTGGTCCCTGGTCAGGGCCCTGCTATACATAT
>Ga0209645_1001241_pt1 | contig 12884 bp, 25 predicted proteins | sample ETNvirenome_6_30_FD_184070 | JGI IMG/M metagenome (GOLD analysis project Ga0209645, IMG submission 184070) | Marine viral communities from the Pacific Ocean - ETNP_6_30 (SPAdes) (version 2) | ecosystem: Environmental > Aquatic > Marine > Oceanic | place: Pacific Ocean | collected 2013-06-19
GCATCTGATGCCATCAAGCTTTGGCTCGAGAAAAACCCCTTCAAGATCTTCAATTCTTTTCATATCAAACTTTTGTGCAAGTGCTACGTCGAAAGTTTGAATAAGGTCAGGGAATACTTTGTTGACTGTCTTAATTGAAGCTCCAATCGCTAAGTGCTTTTTGAGAATCTTTCGCATCCAGGCTTCGTCTTCAGCGTTAACAGAACAGAAGTGAGTGTATACTCTGTCAACTGCTGCATTGCCTGTAATCGATCTTTTCGAGCACTCGTCAAGGATAGCAAAATAAGATTTCCATGCCTCAGCCTCAGATAGAGGAAAGTCTAGACGCTTCTTAACTTTAGGGATCTTAACAACATTAAAGGGTGTGAACGGATCAAGTCCATACTGGAGTGCGGACTTAAAGAGCGTATTTTCAGAATGATCGGCAAGAATACGCTTCTTTTCATTTGTACCTTTTGCAGCTTTTACTGCGTCTAAAATATCTGCTACATTCATCGCTCTACCTGTAAAGTGTTACTAGCATTCCGAACTCTCTATCAAATGTCGTTAGTAGACACTCGTAGTCGGCCATCATCATTTCATCTCTAATACACTGCCTTCTGAATGCACTATAACCTAACTGCTTTCCAAGGTTCTCTGCATATGCTAGCAAAACATGCGCGTTACCTTCGGGCCCTGTTAGATCAATCTCTATTTGCTTGGGCTTCATTTCACTTTTTTTCTTTATCATTCACACCCCCTCTTGCATTCCAGCAATTACACTCACAGCACCGGCCGCCAGCAAACAAATCTGCCATTGTTTTAAAAAACTTTTTAATCATTTTCTCTCCCGTCAAAAACTGGAATAACTACAATTTTTTCTGTCGATTTGACATTGAAAAACTTTACGTAATGTTCGCGTGCTTCCGATTTCGTCGCAGCATCGATATACTCGTTGCCGTCTCGGTGCCCGAGAGAATTAACATAATAACACATCCACTTTTTCATCGTTTCTCCATTGTTGGTTTAAGCCAAACGTCGGAAGTCTGACCAACTAGCACAGTTAGTGCAGTGTGCGCGCAATCTGTTGCCAGAAAGCGAATAGCATCTGCGCCGTTGTGCTTAAACATTTTTTGCAACTCTTCTCTTACACGTTCTGTTGAAACTGTTTCATCCATCCAGAGCCATGGAAGGGGTGAATTAAGTTCAGCAGCCAAATCTACAGAAGGCCCCAAGTTCTTGGTGACAAGAAACCGAGCAGCACGAAGAATACGCAGGCCGTCCTCATGAATCCTTTCCTTTGTGTTGCCTACGCATCGAAGCGTGTGCGTTACCAAGTCGGTTTTTCCATCAAACGGGTCAATAATGTCACCAATCGGCTCTAGAGTTTTTGGGTCCACTTCTCTAGCCATGGCGTTGATCGTAAAGTCGCGGCGAGCAAGATCATCATGCAGACTAGCAGGCTCCACGTGGTCGGGATGCCGGCCGTCAGAACTAGGGCCGTCCTTGCGACACATAACTACATCAATGGCAGTACCATTCGGCATCATACCTCGGACTGTAAAGAATTCAGGCGTGACAAGAAACACACGCTTCATGTTAGTACGACACCAAGCAAGCAAAGCTTCCCAGCCCTCTGGCGACTCAGCACAAAAGTCTCGGTCGGGAGGATCGTCAATCCCCATAAGCTCATCGCGGATAGAACCGCCTACTTCAAAAAGACGAATAGTCATTTTCTACTCCTGGTTTGTTGGTTTGTTTTCTTTTATATTATACACTGAGTATTGCTTTGTTGCACGAATTAGCTCACAGGTGATAACTTACTCCATGCAGATGGGTCAACTGCACCTATCTTGCCATTAATCATAACAAACTTATCTGACCATGACATTTCAATCTTTACATCTTTTTTTGTCCCGACATACATTGCAATATCAGCAGACTCCCGGGGATAACCAGGCATGCGTCGTGTTCTTTTTTTAGGTATAACATTCACCCAGGGAAGAGGGTCGCTGCCGTATGTATAGCTATTCAAGACAAGAACATGATTCGGGTTCAAGGGCTCTATAAGCATGCCCTTTTTAAGGTCTTTTACTTTCACTAAAAATCTCCTGACATATTACCATTATACATCAGGAGATCCAAAGTTACAAAAAGATTATTAATTAGTCAGCTGTTCCGTACTTTTCTCTATTGTTCTTCATGTTTGTCCACTCACTGTGAAATGTGTCAATATAGCCTTCCATCTTTCTCGCGTTTCCAAATCCTGCGTCGAGGCCGCCCTTGTAAAAGTACTTCTTTAAGCCGGCATCCGATTTCGTTGCACCTCTCTTTGCACACACATCAGCAAATGGGTACCAGCCGGACCACATCCCTTTGAAATCAGATCCCCACGGTGTTGTGTCGGAGTTGGTGTCAGGTTTGTCCTCATCGGGCAGTGCCGCTTCAGCTTCCATGCGCTTGTTATACTGTTTAATTAGCTCTGCGTGATAGTCCTCAATGTTATCTTCAGTTTGACTTAGCCACTTCATGACAGAGGCTTCGTCAGTGAAAGTTTCTTCCATCTCGTCCTGCGCATATTTGCCCTGACGCTTGATTTTTCTGAAGAGGTTAGCGTAAAGCCTGTTTGCTTCTTTCTGAGCTTCGTCCCACTTGGCGCGTGCAGCGTCTCTTGTTTCTGCTGTTGCTGTCGCGTCTCCCTCTTCTGAAGTTGTTGCATCGTCAAGCTTAAGCACGCCATTGACATAGGGCACGTTCATTATCTTAAAGTTTCTTGTCCCGGCTTCACCGCCGTCCGGGCTGTCTGCTGAGAAATACAGTGTTTTTGTTTTTGGGCTGTATGCGATCGAAAATGCATTATCGTTCTTTTTATATTTAAATCTACCTGCACGACCGTTAAGTGCTCTTACAGCAGCAACGTCGATACCAACAGTTTCTAGATCTTCAACGACACTTGGGTTGACAGCCTTGAATTTTTTAGGTCGAGCGCCACCGCGACCGAATTCATTGTAGTGGTAAACATATCTAAGCGGCATGCCTCCGTAAAAGAACGAAGTAATTGACTCATCTTGAACCTCTGCGCGGTTTGCCTCAGAGTCACCCTCTTCTTTTAAGAACGATTGGTAGTTAAGAGCACGTTGCTTAAAGAATTTTTCTTCAGTGCTGATATCACCACCGCCTGAAGCTTCTTGACGTGCAGATTCTTGTTCTGCCTTCTGAGTTGCTAGCCAGGCTTCACCGTAAGTTGTTTCACTTCCATCCTCTTCGGTGAACGTGCCCCGATAAGCATTTTTTATAAACTTGTTTGTATGGCTGGTATTTTTGCCTGGTGGGTCTAAATCAAATTCTTGTGCTGCTTCTTCGTAGTTGTCATTCATCCACTTTCTGAAGGCATCTCCTCCGGCTTTGTCCCATTCACCAAATCCTTTTGGTTCTGCTGGAGCGCTGTCTCCACCGCCTTCATCTTCGTCACCCTTAAGCTCTTCCCTTGCCAACAAACGCGCTTGTGCGTCAGAAAGCCCGGGGATATCTTTTTTAAGCTCGACTGCTCTTTTGTCTATTTCTTCTTGACTAGCAGCTTCAAGAAGCGCTTTTCTTACTAAACTTCTAATTCGTGTTTCGCTTATAAGCATTGATACAACTCCATTGCAACTATAACAATAACTATTATGAAGAACAGATGTTTTCTACAGCTTAGATAAAAAATTAAGCATATAGTGAAAGGCGAGAACGCCGGTACTGACGAACTCGCCCATGAGCATCATACACGCAGTGAGTTTCATCCTCTCTGCTGAAAAAATACTCCACTTCGCTAGCAGGAATTACTGGGCGATTAATTATCGTCAGTGTTGTCCTGTTCTTTATCTTCTGCAACTGTTTCGCTGTTACTATCTTCTGGGAAATCATAGGATCCTACTAGTTTTATTCGAACATAATCCGCTGCTAGCGCGCCCAAAAAAAGTGCGCCGACGGAAATTACCTTACCTGGGCTCATTGACATTGTATACTCCTTTGTTGTTATACATATCTATTATACACTTATCGATTGAAAGATGCACGCACTAGTCGCCTAACTGAGCGTTAATAACGTGATAGAACACTTCTCTACATGCCTTAGCATCTGACAGCGCGTCATGTGAAGTGCCAGTGTTCAACAACAACTCTGTTCTCAGGTGATCCAAGTTTTGCCGTTCGGCTGGTAAGAAAACATATGCAAGTGCACAAGTATCAATTGCAGGATATCCAAACTTATATTTCTTCTCTCTATTCTCAAGCACGTCATAGATGTTATCATTTCTAGCGATAGGCGACCAGCCGCGGCGATTGAACGCAGCTGTCAAATGTGATATATCAAACTGAACATTGTGCCCAACAATTGGACCCCATACTAATCTCTTTGCAATTTCGTGTGCAACATCCTCGAACATTGGTGCATCTTCCCAATCACTGTCATTGTACCCACAAACCTTTAGCGCTTGCTTGTCAGCAAATTTAAGCTCAACCTCTCTAGGTTTAATTTTTGTTGTCCATACGTCTTGTGTTCCATCTTCTTTGTCTGAAATAATCGCAATTTGAAGAATTGCACTTCTAGTCGGGTCAAGACTAGTCGTTTCTACATCAAAGAAAGTTACGCTTTTTGCGGTTGCTAAATTACCCATCTACGTCTCCACTGCAGTCAGACTGATCAGTGTCTTCATCTGACCAGTCGTAGTTAAGATCATCTGCGATTAAATCTTGCACATCATCAAAAGCCTTTCTCAAAAACTCAACTGCTGACATTGTATCTAATTCAATGCTTATATTGCCAAATTCATTTTTAATCCTGAAAGATCCCGTCGTGCTGTTTCTTTCTAGAATTAAAGTTTCTGCATTACCATCGTCGTTAACGATTTTGTATCTATTAATCTCTTGCCACATAAATCACTCTACCGAAAAAGACTGGAAAATTTTTCAAACTCACCTGGTGTACATTTAATCACAGGATTACCGTTTTTCTTTAAACAGAAAAACACATACCCAGCCATCTCTGTTCTCTCAATTTCAAAAGTATGTTTTCTATTCCCATAACCTTTGATTGTAGTTTCCTTTTTAAAAACCTTCATTTTTCCTCCATTAGAAATTCAATCTTTTTATGTTTTCTTTGTTTTTTAACGCTAGCTTCTAGTTTCAAAGCTTCGCTCTGAGAAGTCACCGGTCGATGAGCAACGAGTTTAATGGGTCGCCGAGAAGCTGTGTATTTTGCGCCCTTTTTTGAAGTATTATGTTCATGAACACGGCGCTTCAGATCTGTCGTGACACCAGTGTAAAGCGTGCCATCGCTACATTCTACTATATAAACATACCACTTACGATTAATCATTTGATACCACTCACTCTGTCTTCTTGATATAGCTAATCGTCTAGCTAAAAAATTCTTCATTTTTTCCTTCCAGACCTCTCTGCCTTTACTTTTTTTGCTTCAGATTCTGAATCAAAACAATCTTCGTGACTTGCAACAAAGTATCTGTAGTCTGTAAAATCTCTAAGCTGATACAGCACAGCATGATCTTTGTCTTGTGTTATGACTTTCGTGACTTCGCAAAACTTTATTTTGTTAAATCTGTCTATCACGTAACAGTTGTCGTCAATCTTATAAAACGGATTATCTGTCATAAATGTATATTACGACAATATATCCACTTTTACAAATCTAGACCACCATTCTCTATTATTTTCAGTCATTATCTGCATCTTAGTGTCGTACAGTTTTGTCACTATACCGTACACGCGACGCCTGGTGTCTTTCATCGGATATATACAGACCAGGTCGCCTGGCTGAACTTGACACATTACCTCGGTCTCTCGCAAGCCCACTCTTGCTAAGTCACTGATTGAGATTTTTTGCATACCTAAAACTAAGTATGCTTCTCAACTACTTTTCTCCGTACTTATCCAGGACATTTTTCTTCATTGCAACTAGATCATGATCTGTATTGATAATCTTTTCATCAGTTTGACCAAGCATCTTCATGAAAGCAGATCTTATTTTCTTGGAATTATCCGGATCTTTTATTTTTTCAATTGCTGCCATCATAGTCCCTTTAATATCGTCCTCAATTTCTTTTTTCTTTGTAGGGTCTTTAGATAACTCCTGATTGAGATCGATTTTTGTTCCATCTCGCTTTACAAAAACAATCTGAACCTTACTATCTTCGACGTTTAGCTTAGCTTTGGTTTTAGATCCGGGTAGTTCAAAATCTAATTTTAAGCTGAGACTTGAATCAGCAGCGTCTGCTTCAGATGAATCATCTGCAGGAGTGGGTTCTGCATCACTTTCAATGTCTTCGATTTCTTCTGCACCCTCTTCGCCTTCATCGCCCCCAACATCTTCGACTTCTTCAGCTTGCTCGAGAAGGTAGTTTTCTATTATTAGAGATAATTCTCGCCTTGTGATTTTCATTAAAAGCTCCTGCGCCTGCCCTATATAACTATATACATGCAGAAGAAAAGAATTATCTAGACTTCTTTTGAGAACCTTTTCTGCTCATTGCTTTTCTTCTTCTTTTAGCAGCTGCAATCCGTTTTTCTTTTTTTCTTACAGAAGGCTTAGAATAGTATCTTTTCTTTTTAATATCGCGCATGATGCCTTCGCGCTCTACTTTTCTTTTAAATCTTCTTATTGCTCTATTGACGTCTTCGCCTTTTCTAACTGTAACTTTTGGCATTGTTTCTCCGTAAATCCTAGATTAAAAATACAGGGAATTAGAGTCAATTAAAATATATTTTAGACCTACTGCACGTATCCTGTCCCGATAACTTCCCACCACACATGCGTTTGTATTGTACCTTGCAAAAGACTGCTGTGCAAGTCTTTCATTCTATGCCTTATCAGGTGAATGCTAGCCAAGCTTCCTGAAGGATAGGCGGCAAAATATGAACCGGGAATTGTCATAAATCCGACATCTTCGCTCCTGCAAATCACAGTGCCGTAGTAAGATGATCCGTCGTAAGAGTAGACAGAAACATGGATTGTAAAAAAACTATCAGGAATACCACTTGGCCCCCAAGTAAAAGTATTTGACGTCTTGTTGATTGGTGCTGCATAAGCATAAGCAGGTTCAGTATATAGCATTGTGTAGGGTTCGATGTAATCAAAACCTTCGAGTGATCTAAAAGCATCAGAAGATAAATCAGCACCGTCTAAAGTCAGACTTAAGTCAGTGTTTCTTAGATAGTTAGAATCGTTAGTATATGTTTGTGTCTTATATACAACTCCTGTCTCATCATAAGTTTTAGAAAGGTTGTAGGAGTAAGATCCTGCAGAAGCAGTGACAGACATACCTACGTCATTGTTCATTGCATTAACAGGTGCCTCATAATATTGTCGACAGAATTCATCTTCCCTTGGCACCCATGCTGCATGGTTTGAGCCTGTCGGGTCATGAAATCGTGCATACAGCCAAGAAGATATCTCTGTTGGAAGCCCAAAACACCACGGACAAGAAGCCTGAATGAAACCATACTCAACAAATCCTACAGTTAATGTATGGTCAATATCTGAGTTGCCAGAATCAATGTTAGCGCCAGAGTCGGTTTCCTGGGTGTCTTCGCTTATCGCGGTCTCGTTCTCGTCATTTTGATTACTTTCATCGGGTCTTTTCATAATCGAAACATCAGAAGAGCAACCTACTAACAAAAGTACAATAATTAAAAATAAATTTTTCATGCTAATTGTCCTATAAAAATACACTTGACATAATAAAATAATATCAGAATTTACAGGAGTTAAACAAGTGAGCAATAAAAAAATTTATTTGTATGGTGACAACATTGGGTCAGTTGAGTATATCGAGCACATGGGATCTGATCTCACCATTGTTAATAGCGCTAGAGTTTCATTCGGAAAAACAAAAAAGGAAATAGACGAAAAAGATGAAAAGCTTATCAAGTACCTTATCAAGCATAGACATACAAGCACTCTTGAACATAATCTGGTCACCTTACGCTTTTGTGTGCCTTTATTTGTTCGCAGTCAGCATCACCGTCATCGGACTTGGTCGTATAATGAGATATCCAGGAGGTATACTGACGTGGACATTAGATTCTATGAGCCAGACTCTTTTAGAACGCAGCACAAATCAAATCGACAAGCCTCGAACTTTGAAGAAAAGATAGACCCAGTTATCATTCCTGACTTATCGGATCTGGATCATGGGTTGACAGCTTCGGCGTGTATGAAGCAACATCATGCGCTTAGCTTGCGTTTTTACAACAATCTCATTAAGAGCGGTGTTTGCAGAGAACAAGCGCGCGGAGTACTTCCCCAAAATCTTTACACTGAGTACTACGGAACTGTCAATCTCAACAACTTACTAAAGTTTATTGAGCTTAGAACTCATGACGGTGCACAGTGGGAAATTCAAAAAGTAGCAGAAGCATGCAATTCAATTGCAACAGAGCTTTGGCCTGTTGCAATGAAGCATTATCAAAGTATCAAGACTGAGCAGCTGCCATAATCTCAGCTTTTTCATCCCACCCTAGCAAGCCTAGTAGCTGATTTGCAGGAGCAAAGCCTCCTGTAAATTTGTAAAATCTTCGACTCATTGGTGGATATTCGAACACAACCCCTTCAATTCCTGTAGATATTGAACTTAGGCTCTTCATTCGTGCCATATTCTTTTCAAATCTTTTTTGAATTGAAGCGGCCTCGGCGGCTGCGCGTGGGTCTGCTTGCCCCATAGTAATTAGGCTCTTTACTCTTGCAGGAATTCGATCGATAGCCATTTCTGTCATCTTAGAAAGCGTCGCTCTCGATCGCTCTGTGTCTTTCATGAAGTATGATTGAGCGCCCGACAAGACCTCACTAGAGAATTGCACAGTCATTTGTGCAAAGGGCTCAAGAATAATTCCTAAAATGACCTTTGCGTTTGTTGATGAAGCAACATTTTTCAATGCAGCGTAGTCTCCGGAGTTACCGTGTAATGCCTTGAGCGTTCTAAGGTCTATCTTCCTACCTGATTGGATTCTCTGCTTTTTCTCTGCACCAGTTTCGGTAACAAGAGTTAGAATCATGTCAAACACTTCTTGAGAAGGCTGGACTACAAAAGTTTCTTGAATAACTTTTGAGAGGTGGAACGCAACAAAATCTTTGAAGGTGTTTTGTAGACCAAGACCGGTCCCTTCTAGTGCTCCAGCGATCGCAGCTTCAAGTCTATCCATAAAATCTGTATCTGTTAGATTTTGTAAGTCGACAATTCTAGGGCCAACAACTTCCCAGTTTTCTTTTGCAATCTTGACTTCTTCTACAGAAATTGCGTTGTTCAGCGTTTTAAAAGCTCGCCTTGCTTCAGCATCAGTTACTCCGGCGTCTACATCGTCGAGTGCAGGTGTGCCTACCAAGTCTAGACCGTGCATTACAATAAAATCACCGTTGTATACTACAATGTTCCGGTTGTCACCTGACATGACTTCACTGTTAACGTACAGATCTCGTCTATAAAATATCTTTGACAAAACAACAGGGCCAATAGCTGCCATCGCTTTTTGAATAGCATCCATACCGTCATCAAACGTTTTAATCACACCGGCATAGCTGGGATCGCCAGCACCCTTTCGAACAAAGTCAGCCTTCATCTCTTCTCTAGTGAGACCACCGATGTTAGCATGCCCATCATTCCTAGCGAAAGTTGGAATACCTCGCTCAGCGTCATATCTAAAATAAAGATTTTGACCATCTACTTTTTCAGTTACCTCAATCTCTCCTGAAGAAACAGCATCAAAAAGATTTAGCAATTCACTAAACTTCATGTACATGTTCTCGTATACATGACTCATGTGTCCGCCAAGTGCACCCATTTTTACTCCCTATATCCAATCAAAATCATCATCTTTTTTTGACTTTTCTTTCTCTGCTTTCTTATCACTGTCTTCTTTCTTTTTTGAGTGATAGTCAATTACTTTTAAACTTGGCTGTCCTGATTTTCCTCCTCCGGAAGTCGGCTGAGGTGTGTCGCTCGGCGGAAAATAGTCTTCATCAACCTCTTCTAAAGGTGTGCCCATTAAGAACGACTCAGCCATGCTGATTAGTCTCTTTTTGCATTCTTCCAGCGTGCCAAATGTTGATATCGTGTCGTGGTATTCGTCAAGTAGGCTCCAGCCTTCGTTTCTCCATTTTTCAATAGTGCCACCAAGAAGCATAACCTCATTTTGCGCTGTTTGGTAAACAAAGGTTGTTCTTATTCTTGCTGAAGTCTTTGTCATTGCGCCCGGATAAGTCCAGAGTATTGCATAAATGCTTGTCAAGACATTTGTGCCCTCTTCAGCAGAAGAATATTGTTCGTAAAGTAGTCTAGATTCAAATGACATAATGCCTCCTAGTGAAGCTTAAGATCTTCAATGACACACATTAGTAAGTCACCTTTGCGCATTACTGTCTTTGTTGATCCGTCTGAGTTTAAAAAAGTTATTGAGCTATCAGAGCTTTCAAACTCTGCTACAATTAAATCGCCCTTGACAACAAAATTCTGCTTTACACCCTTAATCACTTCCAACTTGTGGTGTGTACAGTATTTGTCAACAAATTGATTATAATACACTATTCTTCTCCGCTAAAAGCTCGCGAAGTGGCAACAGGCTCTTCGTCTTCAACTGGGTCATGGTCTTTCGAATCATAGTTCTCCTCTGGAACGTGATCAGGATCATACATTGATTTTCCATACACCCTCTTCCCTACAGGCTTTGGGTTCGGTGCACCCGCACCGCTTCTACCAGGGATCGACTGAATGTTGCCCTCCAATGCCTCTATAAGTTTTTTTAAAATTTCCCTGTCTTCTTTTGTCATTTCTTACTCCCCTGATATCTCTAATTATGTTTCTTGCTACAAGAATATAAATGCAACCACATATCATTGTGCCTGTTGCTAAAATTTCTGCTTTTTCTGCTATCTTTGAAAGCCTTTTCACTTGTCACCCAATAGTTCGTACGTTATAAGAAAATAAATTGAAACTGATCCGAATAAAACAAAGCTGCAAACAAGAAAATAATAAAGCCCATCCAAAAATTTATGAAAAGAGCTTTCACATTCTCTGTCGTATTCTTCGTCGACCCCGTATGGGTAATTTAACAATGTAAAAAATGCGTCTACTTTCTTTTTGGCTTTTTTAATCGGTCCCAGCATGATGTTAGTTCCACCCAATGAACTTAATCATGTCGTTATGAACTTCAAAAATATCATTGTTAATCAAGCACTGGGATTTATTTTCATCAATCTTTTCAATTGAGAGTATTTCTGAGCCATTTGCGATTGGAAAGAACGCTCGCCTAGTAGCACTGTATAGCCAAACAGAGCTTCCGCTTCCGTTTAGCATGCAACCCGGCTTGATTGACAACAGCTCTAGATCCTTTTCGACTTCAGCCAGGGCGAGAATCTGCTCCATGATATCAGCAACTTGATTTTCGGCGTCTTGTGCAGAAAGGGTATTGAGACGATCCTCGATGCTTTCTTCTACGGCTTTTACCGCCTCATTTGTCGCTTCTTCTATTTCTTTAACAGGTGTTTCAACAGCTTCAAGACTACCTGAAGTTAAAAGACCCGGGTTGTTATTCTTCTTGTCCAAGCTTCGCCCCCTTAGTTTGTGTAATATTTTCTTTATTATCTTTTTGAATTTCATTTTCTACAAGGACCATGCGTGAAGTTCTATGTGTCGAGCCACCATAGCCAGAGCACTCTACATGATAGACTCTGTATTTCTTACCTTTGATTATAACATCTGTGTACCATTCTCTAATCAAAACTCCTCCTTTATAATTATACTGACTTTAAAATAAATTTGTATCTTTTTGGAGACTCAGACCAGTATTTCATCCGCTTACTTAACTTAGCTATGGCCTTCTGGTGTCGAACAGTTTCAATGTTCTTTTTCTCAATAACAATATCACTTTCTGGTGAAGGTACTGGGTTTTTCTTAAAGTCGTCCCAGTACTTTCTCATTTTTGCAATGTGGTTTTCAAACTCTTTCATGTTAAGTGATGTAATTTTATTCATCCACTTTTCATTGTGATTCATGTAATCACCAACTAAGCACTTTGCCTTTTTCATTGCTTTTGACTTGTTCATTCTTGATTTTCCTCTTGATCCAGAAGCAGGAGGAAAGAAATCATCAGGCGTAAGGCCCTCAAAAAGCAAGACACAAAAGTTTTCAAATTTTTCGTCTACAATGAAGTAAAGATAATCAAGTTCTTTTTTCTGGCAGATTGTGTCCCAGTCTGTTTGAAGAGCATAAGAAATAGAACCACCTGACCTCGTCCCGCTAGTAAGCTTGCACTCAAGCTCTTTGTCTAAGTCGCTAATGTAGATATCAGGCTTACCAGGAGACCCATCTTCAATAACATTATCGAACTTCTTTCTCAGCACTTTTGCTACTTCTTTTTCTTGTGCAACAGAAAGAAGTGCGTTTCTTCGACCAAGATTGGTTCTAAAGTTATAGCCCCTGTCTGAAAAAACTGTGTTTAAGTCATTTTCAAAGTTTTTCATTTGATGTAGTACTTCAACTACGTCTTCTTTTGTCAAATACAAGAGAACCTCCTATCTAAAGTATTTGTTATATTATACTTTAATACAGAGGATTTTACACGTTAATCGTTGTAAAGAAGCCTGTATATTGACATTTGGCTTCTGGAACTCTCGTTCTTAATTCTTTTTGATTTCTTGGTTTCTTTTGATGTATAAGCTTTGCAGCGATCGGCAGATTTCATAAACTCTAAGAAAGCTTCGCGGTCTTCGGCGTTGTCTAGATCTACTAGTGATTTTTCAAGCATTTCAAATGGGTTACCTTTAAACTGCGTTCTCATTGCATAACGAGTATCAGATACGTTTCTTAAATAAACCAGCCCCTGAGGGGATGAAAAATTAAAGAACTGTGTTGTTT
>Ga0209645_1001242_pt1 | contig 12880 bp, 7 predicted proteins | sample ETNvirenome_6_30_FD_184070 | JGI IMG/M metagenome (GOLD analysis project Ga0209645, IMG submission 184070) | Marine viral communities from the Pacific Ocean - ETNP_6_30 (SPAdes) (version 2) | ecosystem: Environmental > Aquatic > Marine > Oceanic | place: Pacific Ocean | collected 2013-06-19
CCTTCGTAAGTCTATTGATGATCGGCTAGACCGTATCGAAAAAAGACTAGACGATGGCGGCTTACAGTTCAAAAGACTTGAGCGCATGATTCTTGCTAACAGCTTGTTGATTGTTGGTGTGCTTAAAGGTGCGGAGTACCTTGCATGATTGATGCATTGATTGGCCCAGTAACGGGTCTCCTTGATAAGTTCATTGAGGACAAAGATCAGAAGGCTAAGTTGGCGCATGAATTGTCAACGATGGCTGAACGACACGCTCAAGAACTAGCCAAGGCTCAACTAGAGATCAATAAAGTAGAAGCGGCACATAAGTCGCTTTTTGTTTCTGGATGGAGGCCAGCAGTAGGTTGGTGCTGTGTGTTAGGTATGGTGGGTAACTTTATGGTTATCCCCTTTACTAACTTTGTTTTGGCTTTGTTAACTGTAGATGTAGTTATACCGCTGATTGACTTAGAGACTATGATGCCTGTATTGATGGGTATGCTGGGATTAGGTGCAATGCGTTCGTATGAAAAAACTAAGGGCGTATCGAGGGAAAAGTAAATGGCTAGACGACCAAGAACAGGGCTATTAACAAACTACAAAGTTGCTCCTAAAACACCATCTACTGTTGTTGGCCGCCCTGCTACGCCTGTAAAAAAGAAAAAAGGCAAAGCTCCAGAACAAACCTATACAACCCAAACCACAGCAGGAATGCTATCTCCTGTAGCTGTAGCGCCTGCCGCACCTACTGGCAACATTACAGGACGACCTGTTGGTACACCGTCTAAACCTGCACCACCTGTTAAGCCATCACCTACTACACCAACACCTGCAAGTGGATATGTTCCCATTAATTTAGGTAACTTAACTGGGCCAAGCGAATCTGAGCTTGCTACGCCTCCCAAACAAATGCCTGGAGAAACTGGCCCGTTTGATCCTAACGCTGAAGCGCCAGTTCCAACACCAGCCCCAGATGAGTATTCAGAGGTAGAACTTCCTCCGCCATCTGCACCAGAAGAAGCCGAAGCACCTCCACCTACACCGCCTCCACCACCTCCGCCTTCAGAGCCAGAGGGCGTTACTACCTTTACGTTCTTTGAAGGTGTTGAGCGAGGTGATGCCAATCCTAATGCCCTGTATGCAAGAGGCGATGCCACGCAGGTAACAGAAGCTGAGCTACGTGAGTACTTCAATGCTCAGGGTTCTGGGATGCTCAAACAAGCCTTCGGTGACTTTGATAACTATCTTGCTTATATGACTGAACGCGAGCAGTTAATTCAGTCTGGGGACTACGATGTAGGTAATTGGGATGAAGCTACTGGAGGATTGACTGAAGATCAGTTAATGATTCTTGAGGGTGATGACCTTACCCAGTACTCCGATACCGATCAGGATGCCTACACAGAAGCGTATGGTCAGCGGATGCAGGAGCAATCAGCCGCATACGATAACTGGGTTAACTCCGAAGCTAATCAAGCACTCCTAGCCAAGTACGGCGTTGGATCTACTATCTATAACAACGATGGTGATAAGTATGAGTGGAACGGCTCTGCCTATGTAAAGACAGTTAAACAAGATCAAGCGGGTCTTGTTGACTATGTTAAAGCGGGAATGATGATTGCTTTAGGTGCGGCTACTGGTGGCGCATTATCTGCCGCAGGTCTTGGCTCTGTGTCGTCTTCTGTTGTAAGTAGCGCAATTACTCAAGCGGTTAGCACTGGCTCAATAGACCCAGAACAACTATTAACTGCCGCCGCAACTGCGGGTATAGGGCAAGCACTTAATGACGTTGTTGGCCCAGCCTTACAGGAAGCATTACCAGGCATTGATCTTTCTGAGATAACTGGCGTTGAAGTTGTTGATGATGCCTTAAAAGCTATGGCTAACAGCGCCATCCAGCAAGGCATAGTTAACGGCGATGTAAACATAGATCAAGTCTTTACGGCTGGATTGTTTACCACCCTCGATGACGTTGTTGATTTCTTCTTTAATCCAAATGTATCTGAAGAAGAAGCTAGAGCATTGTGGGATAACCCAATGTTTAGAGAGCAAGCTGAAGATCTTAATGCTCAGCTAATGGATAACTTTGACGCTACCGTTAGTGATTTAGTTAGCGCAATGGATGCAGAAACAGCATCGTATTTTGCAAATCTTACAGCAGACTTAACTGAGCAACTAACAGATGAAGGCGCTTGGGGTATTACTACAGACTTTGATCTTCCCGATACTCCTACCCCAACTCAATATGTAGAAGAGTCACTACGCGGAACTGCGTTAGACCCAGCTACTTACGACAATCTTACAGATGATGCGGCTCGACGTTATATGGAGCAAGCCGGATTTAGTGATGATGAAATTGAAAACTATCTAAGCTTAAGACAGCCACCAGAAGTTCCTAGCGGACTTCTTGAGTGGAGCAATACCGGCATGATGGCTGACCCAGATATGCCGTTTAGCATTAATGTTCGCCCTGATACTAACGAGTATTTTATTGTTGACCCTAACGGCAACTATAAAGCTATTAGCGAAGCAGATGCTCAAGCTCTTATGGCATTTGAAGATGCTAATGACTGGGAAAGCTTTACTAACTACTTAAATGAGCAAGGCATTGCTGGTGGCGGCACAGTATTTGGTGGGTTTACTGATGACGGCAGACCAATTCTTACTGGTGTAGAAGTTGATGACTGGTTAACTTCAACAGACAGTCAGCCAAGATTTGTAGATGTTGAGTTTGTAGATGAGCCTTTTGAAAGCACTATTCCAGAGCCAGAGGTTCCAGAAGAAACTGTAGATGTTGCAGAAGAGTTACCAGAAGTAACGCCTGAGCCACCACCCGAGCCAGAGCCTGTAGAGCCACCAGAACCTGTTGAGCCAGAGCAACTAGAGCCAGAGCCAGAGCCAGAACTAGAGCAAGGTGAAGAGGGTGCGCCTACCCCAACGCCAGTACCTACAGATCAACCTGTGCCAACGCCTGAAGATCCGGCTTTTACGCCTGAGCCAGAGCCGGCACCAGAACCGCCGCCCGAGGCACCACCTGAAGCACCGCCTACTAGTGAGGCACCTGCACAACCGCCTGTGGATCCAATTCAAGAGGCTATTGATGCGGAGGCTGAGCAAGCTACAGGTCAAGAGTCAGACACTCCAATTACAGATGCGTTATTCCCTGAATACGCTACTGAACCTCCGCCCGCTCAACCTACCGAGCCTGTGCCATCTACTGAGCCACCTAAAGATGAAGGAATAGGAATACCTACGCCTGTAGAAACACAACCTGTTACTCCTGTAGAGGATGCTTATGAGCAAGGAAGTTTAATAGGTGACGCTAGAGCCTTGATTGAAGAGGCGTTGCGTTTAGGTGCTACTAGCGATTATTTGATTGAAAACTTTCCACAGTATGAAGATCTTGTTAATGAGGTTGTTGGGGAAATAGGAGATGTATCTCCGCCTGTAACCACAGAAGATGTTACTAGCATTGTTGGAGATGCTATTAGCAATATTCCTCCAGGAATGACGCCTGAGCAAGTTAGCAATGTTGTTAATGAAGCAATAAGCAACATTCAATTTCCAGAAGGAATGACGGCAGATCAAGTTAATAGCATTGTTAATGAAGCGATAGGCAACATTCAGTTCCCTCAGGGCTTAACAACAGATGATGTTAATGAAATTGTTCAAAACGCAGTTTTGGGAATTAACTTCCCAGAGTCTGCAACAATGGAAGAAGTCAACAGGGCTATCGCTGAGTCAGGATTTGCAACCCCTGAAGATATATCTAGCGTAGAGCGAAGCTTACAAGAAGCTCTGGATGCTCAGGCGGCTGGTCAAGCTAGACAGCTAACAGAGGCTGAAGCTCGCTTGTTAGAACAAATAACTGGGGTTAATGCTCAGACCCTCCAGCAACTATCAACAGTTGAAGGGGCGCTTAACACTAGACTAACTAACTTAGGTACAACAATTGGCGAAGTGCAAAGCAATTTGCAGGAGTCTGTTTCTGGTCTTGCCGCAGGTCAAGAAGCCGCAGAACAAGAGCGCCGTCAATTACAAGAAGCCCTTATTGCAGTAGGTGGTGATGTTAGTCGCTTAGATGAGCAGACTCGTGAACAGTTCGAACAGTTTGGCGAAAACGTCAATGAGTTGTTTGCTGATGTAAACGTAGACATTGAAGGTTTGCGTGAAGGTCAAATTAGTCAGCAAGAGGCATTTCAGCAATATCAAGAAAGTGCGGCAACTCAAGCGGCAGAAGCGGCAGAAGAGCGTCGTGATCTACAGCAGTCTTTAATTGCAGTGCAGGGCGATGTTAGCCAGTTAGATGAAAACACTCGCCAACAATTTGAAGAGTTTGGCGGTACTGTTAACGATCTATTTGCTGATGTAAACGTCGATATCGAAGCACTACAAGAAGGTCAGATCAGTCAGGCTGAAGCACAGCAAGCATTCCAGACTAGTGTTGCTGAACAGTTTGGTGATGTTACTGGACAGCTAGGCGAAATAGGTGGTCAGGTTGGTGGGTTGATGTCTGAAGTGTCTGGCATCGGTCAAGGCTTGGAAGGTCTTGGTCAAGGCATTGCTGGTATCGGAGAGGGCTTGGGTGCAGGACTTATGGGTCTTGCGGCACAGCAGGCTATGTTGCCAGGTCAAATAGCGGCGGCTACACCTATCCAACCTCAAAAGTTTGAGAAGTTCCAGCGTGGTTTAACACGACGCAAGTTGGCTGACCCGTTACGGATTGGAATGTTTACTGGAGGCGCTAGAAGCGTATGACATATTTAAACCTAATGAATAGCGTACTGCGTCGTCTTCGAGAAGAAGAGACCACATCCGTTACAAGCACTACCTACAACAAAATGGTAGGTGATTTTATTAACGATGCTAAGACCTTGGTGGGTCAGGCGGCAGATTGGTCTGCACTTCGGGAAACACTCACAATCTCAACGACTGCTTCGGACAACACCTATTCACTAACAGGTGGTGGCGATAACGTAAAAGTCATGTCAATGCTCAACGATACCCAAAACTGCTTTATGGAGTATCAGACTAAGGATTGGTTTAACGATGCGCTGTACATTGCCAACGCCTCTGAGGGTGCGCCTAAGTACTTTACTTACAACGGTCTAGACGGTAACGGCGATACTCAAATCTTGGTTGGCCCTACACCCGATGGCGTTTACAGCATTCGGGTTGATCTTGTTAAACGACAGGCAGACCTTTCAGCAAACACTGACTCACTGCTTATTCCTGCTCAACCTGTCATTCACTTGGCAGTAGCGTTACTTGCGCGTGAGCGTGGTGAGACAGGCGGCACATCAACTGCGGAATACTTCCAGATTGCTAACCAGTATCTATCAGATGCAATAGCAATTGATGCGGCAAAGCACCCAGAAGAGATGGTATTTAGGACGGTTTGATATGGCTCAACAACTGCAAAGCATCAATCTTGTAGCTCCGGCCTTTAAAGGTGTTAACACCGAAGACTCGCCGTTGGCACAAGATCCGTCTTTTGCTGAGATTGCAGATAACGCTGTAATCGACAAGCGAGGACGTATTGCCGCACGTAAGGGTCATACGGCTGTTACGACTAACAAGACTGTGCTTGGCACTGACTCTTTGCGAGCTATTAAAGAGTTCAGGGATGATGCCGGTAACACTAAGATCTTTTCTGTAGGTAACAACAAGATTATTAGTGGCACAACTACGCTGGTTGATGAAACGCCTAGTAGCTACACAATTACTGCTAACAACTGGAAGCTTGTAGATTTTAACGACAAGATCTATTTCTTCCAGCGCGGATTCCAACCACTTGTATACGACAACGCAGGAGGCTCTGTAATCACGCTCAGTAGCGTTTCTGGTGCAGCTGGTGTTACGAGTGCTATGTACGGAAATGAGGTTCTAGCGGCCTATGGTCGGCTCTGGACGGCTGACTTTAGTGCTAACAAATCTACTATTTACTGGTCTGATCTACTTATTGGGCATGACTGGTCTGGTGGTACTAGCGGCAATATTGATATCTCAAAGGTCTGGCCTGACGGCTATGACGAGATAGTTGCGCTGGCGGCACACAACGGCTTACTCATTATCTTTGGTAAGCACAGCATCGTTGCGTATCAGGGAGCAGAGGCTCCTGCCACCATGTCACTTGCCGATACCGTAGCAGGTGTTGGTTGTGTTGATAGAGATACCGTTCAGTACACCGGCACAGACGTGTTGTTCTTGTCGCATACAGGACTCAAAAGCTTTGGTCGAACAATCCAAGAAAAGTCTTTGCCGATTAGCAGTCTGTCTAACAACATCACTAAAGACATCATTGCCGCACTACAGAACGAAACAGAGTTCTTTAGGTCGGTATATAGCCCAGAAGAAGGCTTCTATCTACTGACGTTTACAGGACAAGACGTAACGTACTGCTTTGATGTGCGAGGCACGTTGGAAAATGGCTCATATCGAGTAACACGTTGGCCTTCTACAGGCTTTACTGCATACACAAGACTTGATAATGGCACTCTTTATGTCGGTACTACTGATGGCATTAGTACATACACGGGATACAGCGATAACGGATCTGGCTATCGGTTTAAGTACTACAGCCCAAGCTTAACCTTTGGCGATAGCTCACGAATTAAGATCCTTAAAAAACTAAAGCCCACATTGGTAGGCGCTAACAACGCGACAGTCTTTATGAAATGGGCGTATGACTTTGACACAACATACGCTACGGCAGAGTTTACGGTAGGTACGCAGATTACTGGGTTCTACGGTGAAAGTGAGTACACGACAGTAGAGTTCACAGGTGGACAGCTAACTAACCAACGTAGCTTAAACACCACAGGATATGGCACTAGTGTTCAGGTAGGTCTGGAATCAGAAATTGATGGATCGCCCTTATCACTACAAGAAATTAACGTAATGGCTTTGATAGGTAAGCTACTTTAACTAGGAGACAACTATGGTTGTTAATCAACGCACAGGTAATGCCGCCTTATCAGGCCCTAGCAATGCTGGGGTTATTGGCATGGACGAGATAATGGGCATGGCTGGAGCTTCGGATCCTAGTGCTCTTGGTCAAATAGGGGCTGGGTTAGGCGATATCTTTAGCGGCCTAATGGGGGCTGGACAATCCATCTTGTCTTCCCCTAATGCGCTTACAGGTATTGCTGGTGGCTTGCTAACCAGAGAAGCGTATGACCGCCTCAGTGGTGTTGGCGAACAGGCTAGGCGCGAGGCAATGGGGATTGCAGAGCGTGGTCAAGCAGAGTCGCAGTTCCGGCCATTTACGGTAACAACTCCTACCGGCGCTATGTTTACTGCCCGTATGGGTGGTCAGCCTATGGTTAGCCCAATGCCTGTGCAAGGTGGCAGAGACTTTTTGCCTACACCACCTACAGCAACTCCTATAGCCCCTCCTTCTATGGCACTTCCTCAACAACCTACCGTAGGTAAGTCAGGAATGGAAAAGCCAACAGGAAGATTTGTTGGTCAGCCTGTAGGTGTAGGACAGCCAATACAGCCACAGCCAGTGCGGGGCGGAAGAGACTTTTTGCCACAGCCTGGAATAATGCCAAGGCTACAACCTATAGTTGCTCCTGGTGTAGACCCAAGACTAGATTCACAGCCTATAGTTGATGCTGTACAGCCACCTATGGCACCGACTGGTGAAGGTCTTGAAATAGGCATGACGCTTTCTCCTGAAGAACAAGCACTGCAACGACAGTTGTTAGGTGGTGCTGGTGGATTCTTCGGCCAAGCAATGCAACCTACCGTAGATCGTGAGCAGACTGTATTTGAGCGTATACGGGCCGCACAGCGTCCTGAAGAAGAAAGACAACGCCTAGCACTTGAAGAGCGTTTAGCGGCTCAGGGGCGATTAGGAACGTCCTCAGCGGCCTTTGGTGGTGCTACGCCAGAACTCATGGCGCAACAAACAGCCATTGGTGAGGCGCGCAATCGAGCAATGTTGAGCGCAATGCAACAGGCGCAAGCAGAGCAAGCACAGCAAGCGGCGCTAGGCGGTCAGTTCTTGGGTGCTGGTTACTTACCACAGCAACAGCTAGTAGCGGCATTACAGCCTGGTTTGATTCAGCAAGAGCTTGCACAGCAGGCACAACAGTTTGGTACAGGACTCTTTGGTGAAACTGCACTATCGGGTATCGAAGCACAGTTACTTGCAGAACAGGCACGAGCCAACCTACTAGGCGGGATTGGTACTAACCTAATTACTGGTCTTATCAACCAGCAACGTGCCGCCGCCGCACAACCCTCAGGCGGTGGAGCATCAGGGTTAGGCGGTTTATTTGGTGATATTGTTGGCGGTCTTGGCAATGTAGGATCAGGTATCGGACAACTCTTAGGGATTGGAGACTAATCATGGCTAAGTTTTCACAGCAATTTTTAAGAGCAATGACTCAGCCCTCATATCAAGAGGGTTTGTTTACTGCCGCTCGTGAGCTTGGTGGTCTTCGAGGTCGCTTAGAGCAGGAGCGTGGCGCGATGCAACGCTTTGATCAACTAAGCAAGGCTACTGGTCAGGCTCAAGCATCTGCTTTGTCTGGTGATCCTAACGCACTTGCCTTGAACATTAGGCGCTTAGAAGAGATTAGAGACGCGGCTCCTACGCTTCAAGAAAAGCAGGCTATTGATTCACGTATTACTCAGCTACGAAGTATGGCTCCTGCCGCAAAGCAGGCTGGATTGAAGCGGGATATTACTGCGGTATCTCAGATTGACAATGTGCTTGATGGACTTGATGCACGAACTGACATATCGGAGCAACAGAAATCAGAGTTAAAAGAGTCTTTGACGCTACGCAAGAACCAGCTTCTTGATAACCCAGAGATCGAGCAAGGGTACAGGCAGGATCAAGTCAATCGGTTTAGGTTTGAAGAGGCGGATCTTGCTATGCGCGAGCAACAGTACATTCGCGACAACCAAGAAGAAATCCAAAGAGCCATTCAATCTGGCGACGAAGATCAGCTTGATGCCGTAATAAATAAAGTGCCGCCTGAATTTGCAACGATAGCTAATCAATACATTACAGGCGCAATCAGAAACAACGAAACCGTTAATAAATTTAACGAAAGATCTATTGCTCTTAACACAGCGCCAATGTCAGAAGCAGAGTTAGACAAGATAATTGCTGAGCTTCCAGAGGGCGCGGAAGAAGCGATGGCCCCTGAGATCAGAGAGTACAAAAAGGCCATCAAAGGTTGGAGCGATGAGACTCAATGGTCTGGCAATACAAACGCCCTAGCTAGAGCGCAAGCCGCTGAAAAAGCAATTCGCTCAAGAATGTCTGGAATTGCAAATGCTTTGTGGTCTTCAAAAATTACAGAAGAAAGAAGAATTGCCGCAGAAGAAAGAGCAATAATTAGAAAGGCTGAAATAGATATGCTTCAGCCCGTAAGAGATATTGATAGAGAAAGAAGAGCAAAGCAGATCACAAAAGAGAGAGACGGTGAGCCTACTCGTGAAGACTATATCTTGGCAGAGCAACAGCTTAGAGAAGAAAACATCGACACTCAGCTACGGATAATCAATCGGTACGACCCAGAAAAAGCCGCAGAACTGGGCTATAAAGAAGACACTGGGTCGCCTTATGAGGTTGGTGAGGTAATTGATTCTGAAGAGGGAACTTTTGTTTATTTGGGTGGAGACTTTACAGACCCAGAAAATTATCGCCTTGCAACTGAAGATGATATTGCTGAAGAAGGAAAAAGATACAGAGCGGGGTTTGAGGAAACTATTGCAACTCCAGCAAGGGCTGTAGCTGGCGCTATAGGCAGGGGTGTAATTCAGCCTGTATCTGAGTTTGCAGACTTGGCGTCTACTCGCAAAAAAGTAGGTCAAGCATTTACCCAAAGAGGCGGTGATTTAAGCGGTATAACCACAGAAGAGCTTATGTTGATTGCTGAGAACCCTGGCGGCGGTTTTAAAAAGTATATGAATCGCATTGAAGCTGAGATAAACCGAAGAACAGCGGGTGAGTAAATGAAAAATCCTTGGAGTGTTTCACCTAAAAGAACATCAATAGGTAGGCCAAGAGCGCCTTGGGATGTGGGTTCTGATTTCGCTCCTGAGCCTGAGTACAGCGCTGTTCGCTCTGGTGCCGTTGACTTCTTAGAGTCTGCTTTAGGTGTGGGTGATGAGCTAGATGCCGCTGTTCGGCTTCTTTCTGGCGAAGCTGATACCTATAATCAAGGCATACAACAGTCTCGTGCAGAGCTAGATGCTTTTGAAAGGGCTAACCCTGGGGCATCAAAACTAATTACCGCTGTCGGTTTTGGCGCTGGTTTGTTTGTGCCTGGTGCTGGTCTTGCCAAGATCGCACAGACAGGTAGTAAGTTAGATAGGGCATTAAAAGTAGCTACCCTTGGCGCCGCCGAAGGTGCCGCGTATGGCTATCTGAGTGGTAGAGATGAAGGCCGTTTAGAAGGTGCCGCACTGGGGGCTGGCCTCGGTGCTGGTCTTGGCGCTGGAGCCTCCCTGTTAACTCGCAATGCTGATGAGATTGCCGCCGCAACTAAACAAGCTAAACGTCAGCGTGTAGGCAAAGAAGGCGGATTTATTGGTGGTGAAGAAGGCTTTGCGAATGTAGGCCGCGCAGGAAGGGGCGGATCTGCCTTTGATGCCAGCTTACAAAAGCGTACAAACACTACCATCCTTGATGGTGACGGCATTGAAGACAACATGGGTAAAGCCTCAAGGACGATAGGCAATATCCTTTTGGGAACTAAAGAGTGGACAGCCAAGAACGTAGGTGCCAGGGCCGCTCGTCTCATCGAAGACTCTGAGATTATGGTTCGCCATGAACTCAACGAGATCGACAATATCTACAACGATACGTTTGCTGGTGCGGCAAAGGTCTTTGATGACAACCCAGCACTAAAGAAAATGCTTCTTCAGATAAACAGGAGTCTTGACGATAAGGCTGTTTCTTGGGATCAGGCAATGAAGGTGGCAAGAACTGCCGAAGAAAAGCAGGCTGTTCAGTTGATGCGAGACCAGGTAAAGGTTCTCCAAGACTTAGATATTGTTAAGTTTCCTGACGGCGACTACATGCCCACGATTGTTACCGGCAAGGATAAAAAAGCTTTCGGCGTTAATGACTACGCAAACCCTGTCGAGGCACTCAAACAATACGCAAAGGATGTTGCTACGGCACGAGCGGTAGCCAAGCGATTCAATATTGATATCGACAAGATCAATGTAAAAGAGGATATGGTTTCACCAAAAAGCCGTATTGATGTGATCTTCAAAAGGATAGACAAGGCCGCAAAGAAAGAGCTAGGGAAGGCGGGCAATGCCGAGGCTATTCGCAGTAACCTACAGGATGCTCTCCGATCCACACTAATTACTTCTAAGATGGGTGGCGATGCGGTCGGTGCCGTATCAAGAAGAGCGGTATCTACTGCTTTACTGGCCAACCCCATGAACGCTGTGTTGAACATTGTTGAAGGCGTAACGGCTCCAGTTTTTCAGAATGGCATCAAGGCTTGGGCGCAGACAGTGCCACGCGGGATCATCGAAACTTTTCCTACGATTTCAAAAATCACCACCGGCGCAAGTCCTAACAAGTGGGTATCAAACGAACAGCTTGGCCTTGGTCAGAACTTCTATGGTGAGGTGGCTAACACGATTAGCAAGGAAACCATAAAGAACGCTGAGGTAATCAATTACATCAAGGCACCACAGCTTGTAGGTCGTGGCGTAGACATCCTTGGTAAGGCCCTGTATCGCGTCTCAGGCGTAGAAAAAGTAAACCGCATGGGTCAGGAGATGCTGTCCAATACGGCTGTTCAGCGAGCAGTAAATCTGGCTAGAAAGGGTGACGCAAAGTCTATCGAAAAGCTAAAGCGACACGATGGAATGCGAGGGCTGTCGCAGTCTGAGTTTGATAGCACAGTCAGCGCATTGCAGAAGATGAAAGAAGGCGGCTCGCTAGATAAAAATGAGCTTGGCTATGTCCTGAACTTTGCTGGCGCGGCCATGAACAAATGGCAACCAGTTAGTGCCAGTGCAATGCCTCGTGCCTACAACGACAATCCAAACGCTCGCATGATGTACAGCATGTTGTCGTACATGAACCGGCAGATGAACAACATCCGAACTGAGGTTGGCTTGAACCTAGCTACTGTTGCAGAGAAAGGCATCAATACTAAGGAAGGCGCTGATGCCGCAAAGACTGCAATGATTCAGGCAGGAAAGTATGTAGCGCTGTTCGGGGTTGTGGCTGGCGTTTGGGATGATGCTCGTAAAACACTAGATCTCAGTAAGAACAAAGACATTGCGGATGTTCTTACACCAGAAGGTATTGCTTCAGGGACAATGAATCAGCTTGCTTCTAACATTAGTAGCGGTGCTATCAACATACGAGCGCAGGAGTTTGGTGGTCAGACTGTAAGCATCAACCCTGCTCCGTTACAAGCTATCAGTCGTACAGGCACTGGTATGTTAACGGCAGGAGAAAGAATGTTGTCTGGAGAAGAGGATGTGATGGAGCCACTGCTTCGCACTGCTCAAACATACGCTCCTGGCTTGGCTAACATCGACAGAATTCTTCGCATGACTACCGGCGAACGACTGTTAACTGACGACTAATCCCAGCTAACAAACTCTAACCACCCTGCTACCCCCGAGGCTCGTTCGTTCTCCATACGTGCGGCCTCAGTTTTATAGTGTTTAGCGATTAGCTTCTGCTCCTTGTTCATCCTCTTGCCAAGGTTGATGTCCTCTGCCTTTTCCCTAATTAACTCCAAGGCACCTTCGCCATAGGTGTCAATATAATGACGTACAAAGTAATCAGGGTTGCTACCGTACTTCTGGTGACAGCCGTAGCAGTGAGCAAAGGCATTCATTGCATCGTACCGTATGCCCTTCTTTGATCGGCTGAAGTAGTGAGAGCAATGCA
>Ga0209645_1001244_pt1 | contig 12871 bp, 13 predicted proteins | sample ETNvirenome_6_30_FD_184070 | JGI IMG/M metagenome (GOLD analysis project Ga0209645, IMG submission 184070) | Marine viral communities from the Pacific Ocean - ETNP_6_30 (SPAdes) (version 2) | ecosystem: Environmental > Aquatic > Marine > Oceanic | place: Pacific Ocean | collected 2013-06-19
AGTTCATTTTATTGGTACAATATATTAAATTTGTCAAGAGAGGAAAAAGAAAAAGAGATGAAATTTTGTATTTTGTATACAAAATTATAGGCGGTTTTCAACCTTGTCAGCAACAACTTTGACTAGTTTTTCTTCCAAATTTTTAATACTTTTGTGACAAAAACTACATTCGTGGTCTTCGGGATGAAAATGTTTTGTACAAAAAGATAAACCACAGCGACATTCAATAAAATTAAACCGATTCTTTTTCTTACATCCTTTTTTTCCACATCTTTTTTTATCACTTTTTCCTACTTCAATAGCCATTTTTTTCAAATGTATTGTAAATTATTTTCTACTTTTTTAATTTCAATTTTGGTCCGAATCAAACTATCAGGGATCAAAGAAATACTATCTATACCTTCTTCTACCAAAAACTTAGCAAAATCTGGATAATCAGAAGGAGCTTGACCGCAAATACCAATTTTCTTTTCTGTTAATTTACAAGTATTTAAAATAATTCTAATCATTCTTTTTACAGCTTCATTTTGTTCTTCAAAAAGATGAGAAACTAAATCACTGTCTCTGTCTAAACCTAAAGTTAATTGTGTTAAATCGTTGCTTCCAATTGAAAATCCATCTACATATTTCGCAAATTCTACTCCTAGCATTACATTTGCCGGAATTTCACACATAAGATAAACTTGAAGATTATTTTCTCCTCTAACAAGACCAAAACTTTTCATAACTTCTTGTACTTTTTCTACTTCATCTATTGTTCTACAAAAAGGTAACATTACTATTATATTTTCAAATCCCATTTCTTCTCTTAAATATTTAATAGCTTTACATTCATATCCGAAAGCTTTTATAAAATTTGGATCATAATATCTACTACAACCTCTCCAGCCTATCATTGGATTTTCTTCATCTGGTTCAAAATATTTTCCTCCTAATAAACTTTTATATTCGTTAGACTTAAAATCTGAAAATCTAACAGTTACACTGTATGGGTGAAAAGCCGCTGCTATTTTTCCTATTCCTTGAATTAACTTTTTTATGTAATATTCTTCTCCTGACTTAAATCCTGTAATTAAATTTTCTACAGAACTCCAAAGTTCTTTATCTTCTATTTTTTTATCCTTAAAATAATCATAATGAATAAGAGCATTAGGATGAACTTTAATATAATTATTTATAATAAATTCTAGTCTTAATAAACCAACACCTTGATGAGGCAACATAGAATTTTTAAAAGCATGATCGGGATTTGCTATATTTAACATTAATTTTGTTTCTGTATCTTTAATTTCATCTAATTCTATTTCTTCTTTTTCATACTTTACTTCTCCTTCATAAACAAAACCTTTTTCTCCTTCGCAACAAGAAACTGTAACTTCTTGAAAATTCTTTAAAATTTCAGTACAATTTTTTGTTCCTACAATAGTAGGAATTCCAAACTCTCTTGCTATAATTGCTGCGTGACAAACTCTTCCTCCTTTATTTGTAATTATTCCTCCTGCCTTCTGCATTATATTTTCCCAGTCAGGTGTTGTAATATCTGTTACAAGAATATCTCCTTCTTCAAAACTATCTTCTCCTAAACTTCCGTCTCTTTCGTCAAGAGAATACATTATTTTTACTTTTCCTGATTTTACTTTATCTCCAACAGAAATACCTTCAACTAAAACATTTCTATTTTGGTCTTTAAGAATTTTATAGGTTGAATATATATTTTTATTTTTGTTAGAATAAATTGTTTCTGGTCTTGCTTGAAGAATAAATAGTTCGTTAGTGATTCCGTCAATAGCCCATTCTATATCTACAGGACACCATTTTTTATAAAATTCGCAATAATAATCTTCTATTTTTGTACACCATTCTCCTAGTTTTACCATATCTTCTTCTGTAATACAATATTCTTTTTTCTTTTCTTCGCTTACTTTTATTGTTATAACAGGTTGTTTTGGATTAGAATCATAAACCATTTTCTTTGTTTTGTTTCCTAGTTTTTTATCAAGAATAGAATCTAATCCTTTTTTTAAATTAGGTTTATAAAGAACAAATTCATCAGGAGTAATGCTTCCTCCTACAACCATTTCTCCGAGTCCCCAAGAACCATTTATGATAACCGCATCTTTAAACCCGCTATCTGGGTCTAAGGTAAAAGCTACTCCAGCACTAGCTAAATCAGATCTTACCATTTTTTGAATACAAACAGAAATACTAACTTTTTCATGCGGAAAATTAATTTTATTTCTATAAGAAATAGCTCTGTCTGTATAAAGAGAAGCAAAACAATTTTTAATAGAATCAATTACATTTTGTGAACCTCTAATATTTAAATAAGTTTCTTGTTGTCCAGCAAAAGAAGCATCTGGTAAATCTTCTGCCGTAGAAGAAGACCGAATAGCAACATCTGTAAATTCTTGAGAATTACCTTCTGCGTCTTTATAATTTTGGGATAGTTTACTATAATAATCTAAAATCTGTAATTCTAAATAATCTGGAAAAGTTCCATTTATAATTAAATTTCTAATCTTTATTCCTGACCTTTTTAAAGAAACATGATTACTATAATCTATCTCATTTAGAATATCTTCAATTTTTTTAGAAATTAAGTTATATTCTAAATAACTTTTAAAACCCTCGGTAGTAACTACATAACCATTAGGAATTTTAATTCCTAAACTAGAAATATTTTTAATCATTTCACCGAGAGAACCATTTTTTCCACCAACTCTAGAAATATCATTTATTCCAAAGTTTTCCAACCAATCTACAACTTTCATAATTTTAAATATAAAATTATTTAAAATTATGATTAAAACTTTTTTTAATACGGCAAAAAACTTAAAACTTTATATCTCCGAATCAAAAAGATTCTACTCTAATATAAAAAAATTAGAATCTGGAGAATGGCTTTATAATCACAGAGACTATACAAGCGTAGGTTTAACTAAAAATTCTTTACTTGAATTAAACGATTTAATTTATATTGATTTTACTGTTAATAAAGGAGATGTTGTAAAAAAAAACGAAGAAATGGTAACTATAGAAAGTGTAAAAACTGTAGAAACTATCAAAGCTCCTTATGACTGCGTTATTTTACAAATAAATGAATCTTTATCAGAACAAGGAGAAGCATTAGATTATTTAAACGAAGTTCCAGAAAATTTTGAAGATAGCTGGATTATAAGAATTGATAAAATTCCTTAATTCTAAATATTATTTATTTAGAATTTATGTCGCGTCCATATTGGAGTCTCCTGTGTGGTACTCATTTAGATAACAATTACAAATTGAAGTAACTGTAAGAGTTATCACATACCTTCTGGGATTTGTGTACATCGTGACAAAATTATCATTATGACTTACTGTAGAAGAAGCCACTTCTCTGACATCTCCAATAAGACCTCTGTCTTCAATATCTTTTCCCATTTCTTTATAGTATTTTGAAAGTCCGTGAAATTCCAGGAAACCTCTGTCTCCAAAATGTTTCTTAACAAGTTCTTTTACCGTTTCAAAAGTAGTCATTGTGAGATTTTTTTTATTTTTTATAATTCTTTTAAAAAATCATTTTTAGTAATTTGAGTATTTTTGTTTTAATCTTTCATAGAGATATTCTATCCAGTCTTTATCAAAATAGTATTCATCTTCCATTTTAATTTACGATAAAAACCAAAAATGATTTATATTTTAAAACAAATTTATCAAAAACATGAGTAAAAAAGTCAGAAATGAGAGAAACATTGAAGATTACAGTGGTAAAGATGAAATAACACACGCTTATGATATCCCTGATACTTTTATCGGTTCTTGTAAACCTCAAGACTTTGAAACTGATGTTTTAAATTTAGAAACTCTTAAATTTGAAAAAGAAAAGTTAAATATTCCAAATGGTGTTCAAAGAGTCTTTTTAGAAATTCTTTCTAATGCTGGTGATAATACTGATGCTTCCAGGAGAGCTAAAGTTGACCCAGGAGATATTAAAATTACTATGAACGAGAAAACTTGTCGAATTGAAAATGGAGGTTTACATATTCCTGTTAAGAAAATTTCACTTGTAAAAGACAAAGGTAACATTACTGTAAAAGATTTTAAAGAAGACTCAGAAGAATGGACCTGGCTTCCAGCTTTTATTTTCGGACAATTAAGATCTTCTAACAATTATGATAAAAATGTAAAACGTATGGGTTGCGGAAGAAACGGATTCGGTGGAAAATTAACAAATATATTTTCTAAAAGATTTGTTCTTGAAGTTTACGACCCAGACACTAAAATACATTTTAAAGCTACTTGGAAAGATAATATGTTCAAAGACGATCCTACTAGGAAACCAGAAATAGAAATTTTGGAATCACAAGATATCGAAAAAGGTCTTGTTGCGGTTGAATGGGACTTGGATTTTGAGAGATTTAAGATGAAAAAATATTCTAAATCAGACTTCAAACTCTTTGCGAGGTTTGCTGTTGATTTTTCTTTTACTTGTAAAATTAAAACATATTTTAATGGAACAGAACTGGATTTTAGAAATATCAAAGATTATTCTTCTTTGATTTGGACTGAAGAACAAATGGAAAATAGTATTATCAATTATGTTTGGGGAGAAGAAACACCTAAAAAAATTAAAAATTCAAAGATTAACACTCAGCATGAAACAATTAAAGAAGCTAAAAATCCAGAACATATTCCTGACTTAGAAATCTTAATTGTTGATACTCCTGATAACTCGCATAATGTTTCTTATGTAAACGGTCTTGTTACAGTTGAAGGAGGTGTTCATTTAGATGCCGCGCAAGATCAAATAATGAAATATATTTCTAGTTTTATGAATGCTGGAAAATCCAAAAGTAAGAAAGGTCTTATTACTTCTAAAAATATTAAACCTCATCTTTCTTTTATTGTTAATGCGAGACTTGTTGACCCTGAATATACTTCTCAAACAAAGACAAAATTGGCTTCTCCGTCAGTTTCTGTAAATTATTCTGAAAAAATTCTAAAAGAATTAGAATACTGGAATGTAATTAATCGTCTCAGTGCTGAAATAGACGCTATGGCAGCTGGAAGAGCAGTTAAAAACGATGGTACTAAAAGAAAACATATCCCGATGGACAAAGGCGAAGACGCAAATCTAGCAGGAACTAAAAGTTCTCTTCAATGTAAACTTTTCCTTGTAGAAGGTCTTTCAGCCGCAAATTATCCGCAAAAAAGAATTTGTATGCTTGACGGAGGTAAAGATTTATATGGTTATATGCCATTAAAAGGTAAATTTATGAATATCACCAAAGCTAAACCAAACCAATATGCGGATAATACAGTTGTTGCCTCTATCAAACAAGTTTTAGGTTTAAAAGAAGATGTGGATTACGAAGATTATGAAAATATCAAAACTTTAAGATATGGTTTTATCATTTTAACTGTAGACGCAGATGATGACGGAATGCATATTCTTTGTCATGTTCTAAACTTTTTCCGAGAAAAATTTCCAGGTATCATCAAACGTAATATGATTGGTTATTTAAGAACTCCGGTTATTAAAGTTATGAGAGGAGATAAAATCTCAAAAAGATTTTTCACAGTTCCTTCTTTTGAAGCTTGGAAAGAGAAAAATTCTCTCAAAGGATTAACAGTCAGATATTTTAAAGGTTTAGGAACTTCTAACGATGATGATATTAAAGATGATATGACAACTGCTCCAACAATTATCTGTTTTTATGATTCTAAATGTGTGGATAATTTTGATTTGGCCTTCCATGAAGATAATGCCGATAAGAGAAAAGATTGGATTGAAAAATGGAGAACTGTTACTCAGTGCGATGATATTATCTCAGTCGATATTAACAGTATTAGAAAAACTGAAGATAAATTAATTCAAGCACAAGATATCAGTCAGTTTATTAACCGTGAACTAATCGGTTATTCTGTAGCTTCTCTTTTTAGAGCTATTCCTTCACAGTACGATCATTTAAAAGATTCTCAACGTAAAGCTCTCTATTCAGCTCTTACATTTTTCCACTATGATCCAAAGAAAGGAAAATCTATAAAAGTTGGAAGATTTTCTAATAAAGCCGCAGATATGACTCAATATCATCACGGTGAAAAATCTTTAATTGACACTTTTATTAAGATGGCTCAAGATTTTATTGGATCTAACAACGTCGGATATTTTAAGAAAGATGGACAATTTGGAACAAGAGCCGATGGCGGTGAAAATGCCGCAGATGCCAGGTATTCTGAAACTCACTTAGCTTGGTGGCTTCCTTTAGTTTACCAAAAAGAATCTGTTGAACTGATTAAGAAACGTGTTACTGATGACGAAGAATGTGAACCTCTTTGGCTTCCAGGAGTTATCCCAATGGGCATTGTTAACGGAATGACAGGAATTGCTACAGCTTTTTCTACATCTTCACCTTGTCACAATCCTTTAGATGTGACAAATTGGTATATTGACAAATGTAAGGGAAAATCTCCAAAACCAATTCTTCCTTGGTATAACGGTTTTACAGGTAAGTCGAGTATTATTAACCGTGATAAAAAAGAAACACCTTCGGGTTTAAAAGAAGAATTTCTCCCAGGTGACATTGATCCAAATAGACCGATAACTTCACCTAAAAGATTTCATAAAGTAGAAGATGAAGATCTGGATGATATGGATGAAGAAAATAAAGCTATTCTTGAACATTGTAAACACGCAAGACTCACATTAAAAACTTTTGGTAAATATGAGATTATAGGAATCCATAAAAATAACGGGCCTATAATTAAAGTTACAGAACTTCCAATAAAAACATGGATCCATAAATATAGAAAATGGCTCGAATATTTAATTCACGGAAAACATAAAGTTAAACCAATTTACGATTTTAAAGATCATTCTACAACTGAAAAAGTTGACTTTGAAATTCACTGGAATAACAGTTATAAAACTCCAAATCATATGACTCTTAAACTTACAAGAAGCTTCGGAATTTCTAATATTACTTTAATTGACCATGAAGGATTTCCATCCAGGTACAACACTGTTCAAGAAGTAATGGAAAGATATTATGAACACATGATTTCTCATTATAAAGATGTTCAAAATAACCGTATAAAGCTTGAAGAAGAAAGACTTGTGGATATTACTTATAAGATGAAATTTATCATTCATGTCTTAAAGAAAGATATTGAAATCATTAAAGTAAGAGAAGAAATAATCGAAGAAAAAATGAAAGAATTCGAAATCCCTTTTGAGTATTACGAAAAATCTAAAGGTAGAGATTTCTCCATAGAGTCTGTTGAAAAATACAAAGTTCAGAGCGGTGAAGCACAAGCGAGACTTGATATCGCAAAAAATACTTCTCCAGAAGAAATCTGGATTAATAAATTAGAAACTCTCAAAAAAGAATTCTCTAAAAGATTAACTAAAGGAGTTTTCAATATGAAAAAGTGATTATATTAACTTTAATAAAATAATAATTTTATTAAAAATGGAAGCTATCGCTGAATTTAAAGGAAATATAGAAGGTTGTGTAAAATTTTCACAAAAAGACATTAATGATGTGGTAAGAGTAGAAGTAAAAATTAATGGATTAGAAGATGGATTTCATGGATTCCATATCCATGAAAAAAAGATTGAAGATTTTGACCTTTCTGTAGAAGAGTGCTGTAAAAAATTAGGAGGTCATTTTAATGTTGGCGAAAAATGGTCTTTAGAAAATCAGAACGGTACTAAGCACGGGCCTGGCGGTCATAACGGAGATTTATGTAATAATATTTATGTAAAAAATAATTATGTAGAAAAATATTTTAACTGTAATAACATTTCTCTTTTCGAAGAAAAAGAGGAATATATTATCGGAAGAAGTATTATTATCCATGAAGATAAAGACGATTGTGGATTAATAGATTATGATGATGAAAACAAGAATATAGAAAGATTTATTACAGGTAATGCTGGAAAAAGGATTGCTTGTAGTAATATTTTAAAAATTGAATTATAATTTATATAAAAAATGGTGGGAGATTTTCAATTATTAAATAAAATTTTAAGATTTTCTATAATTAATATATTACTTGTTCCTATTTATATCTTTGCGACAGAATCTAAAAGAAGTCAACCCGAGCTCTTAGCTATCGCGATTCTTTCTATCTTTGTAGTTTTTACAACTTATTTTTGGTGGGAAAGAGTTCAAAATAAACCTAATATTTGGAAGTATTTAGATAGAGGAACTGCTGCTTCTATCGCAATTCTTACCCTTTATTATGGAAACAATACTGCGAGAGGATTTGTAGCTTTAGGAATTCTTTTCTTTTTCATGGGTATGACCGATACTTTTAAAGAAAGCGATAGTTATTTAAATCATATTGCTTTTAGATATTTTGTAGGATTAGGAATAATTATTTATGTCACAGACCAACCTTATGAGAAAATTTTTGTCGGAGTTTCTACTCTGTTTTTATTATTTGGACTTTATCAAGCTGTTAAAGGGATAACTTATAGTTGTAGAGAATCTATTGTATTTTAAAAATATTATAATTGTTATAAAAAAATTATAATATTTTAACAGGTCTAATTGTTTTAACGCTTCCAATAAAAAAAGAAACAATCTTTTTTGTTATCCCACTTGACAAAACAATACATGTTTCTTCTAATTTCTTTTCTACTAATTCTTTATTTTCATCAAAAACAACTTTTAACTTTTTCATAGAAGCGATAGAAACACTTCCTTCAGTCGCATCAAAAATAAACCTAGATCTTTTGTATGTATTCAAGCTATCTAAGATTTTATTTTTTACTTCATCAATATTAGAATTATCATTTACTTTCATATATACATCTTGAATCATTTTTATATATTTATCTTTTATTCTTTCTTTCTTTTTATTTTTATATATTCTTTTTCGCTTACCATCAAACCATCAGGAATAAGAAGAAAAACAATTAGGAATGGAATAATAATTATAAAAAACCAACCTAGCGGGAGAAATAATATTAGTAAAATTAAGAAAAAGAAAAATAATAATGAAGAATACATTTTTTTATTATAGAAAAAAATGAACTTGGTTAAAAAAATACAAGCGATAAATTTAGAAAAAGCAAATCTTTACGCTTTTTTATTACATTTTTTAAGTGCTTTAGGATTAGCTATATATTTCGGAGTAAAAACAGGAGATATTCAATTTAATACTAAACTTTATGGTTATGACATAATAAATTATGACGAAGATACTTTTGAGTTAACTTTTTCAGAAGACCCTAACAATTTTAAAGTTCCAGGTGTTGCCCTAAAAATTTTAGTAGTATTAATATTTTTTATTACCGCTATGTTTCATATTTTTTACTATAAAAATAAGACTTTTTATCTTTCCGAAATTTATAATGGAAGAAATAGAATTAGATGGTTAGAGTATGGGATTACTTCTACATTAATGATTTTTGTTCTTTGTGTGATTTCAGGAGTAAAGCAATATTTTGCCGTTCTTTTAATTTGTTTTCTTAATATTTGTATGATATCATTTGGTTACTTTTTAGAAATGAGTGAAAAGTTAGAAGTTAAAATAGTTTGTTTAGTTTTGGGATTTTTTGCCTTAACAGGTATTTTTGGAGTTCTTTTTGGAAACTTTTTTCCTAATTTAGACGCAGCTAAACGAGATAATTATGATATCCCGGATTGGGTAAAAGGAGTTTTAGCCCCGATGATTTTATGGTGGATAAGTTTTGGTGTTGTCGCCGTTTTAAATACAAGAGCTTTTGGTAAAAAGAATTATGATTTTATGAGATACGAAAGATATTATATTATTCTTTCTTACTTAAGCAAAGCTTTCATGGGTTATTATCTTGCCTTCGGGTTAACAAGAAAGAAAGCAGAAAAGAGTTAATATTTTCTTAAAAATGATTTTTTAAAAAAAATGTAATATAATACAACCCGCTTTTGATATACTAAAGGCGAAAAAGAATCTCCCGAGAATCTCAATCATGTCTACCCCGTCAAACGAGCAAGGAGAGTCTTCTCCATCTTCTTCTACTCCTTTTCCGCTTTCTCCTCAAGAGTTACGATCTCTTTTCGAGATGTACAGCAAAAAGAAGAAGTCGAAGCCTAAGCCTCGGGTTTCTAAAATCCAAGGTTACAAGGCAGGGAAGAACTGGAAGTTGAAGCCGAGGCCCCGGAGCTCCGGGACCACCCCTACAGCCAAGAAAGAAGCGTTGATATGCGCAGGCGCATTGTAGCCTGCGCATACCAACCTAGCTCTCACTCTCTCTCACTCAAAAAACAATATAATTAAAAATATAGTATTGTTTTTCTATAATATAAATTACTATAAAAATGAAATTACATGTAATTAATTTAAAACACAGAATAGATAGATTAGATAGAGTTACAAAAGAATGTGAAAAAGAAGGAGTAGAATTTATGAGAATTGATGCGATAAAAGAATCAGGAAAAGGAGGACCTGGAAAATCTCATTGTAAAGCTATAGAATACGCAATAGAAAATAATATGGATGAAATTTTAGTTACTGAAGATGATATTATTTTTAATAAAAATTTTAAAGAAAACTTTAAAAAATGTTATGAAAATTTACCAAAGGACTGGGATATTATGCTTGGAGGTGTTAGTGTTTCTGGGAATTGTGAAAAAGTAAATAAGTATTTAGTAAAAATGGGTTTTTTCACAGGACTTCACTTTATTATTTATAGAAAGTCTTGTTATGAAAAAGTTTTAGATTGGAAAAATAAAAGAAAAAGTTCTTCTGGACTTAGAAGACTTAATAGAACTAATGGAGAAGAATATCTTCACGTAGATAGGTATATAGGAGGTCTTTCTTCTAGAGGAGAACTTAACATTTATTGTGCTAGACATTTTTTAGTGGATACTTATAACTGTTTTTCTGATGTTAGAAATAGACTTACTGATGATAATACATTATTTAACAGAGCAAAAGAAACAGTTTTAAAAGCAAAGTAATTTTGTAATTTTAGATTACAAAATTAAAAATCTTCATCTTCAGGAGCTGCTAAAGGGTCGCCATTAGATTCCCCTGATATAGCAGTTTCTGGATTAAATTTTCTATAACTTCCAACAACATTTCTTTCATAAAAATTAGTTTTTTGGGAAAGATTAATATCTTCCATCCATTTTAGTTCTACTTTTGTATCATAGATTGCTTCTAAACCACAAAGAACCGCGACTTGGTCTCCTAGCATTTCAATATATTTTTCCAAATTTTCAATAGTCATTCCTGCGTCTCTGTCAGTTTCTTCATTAATAATGGGTTCTCGTAAAAGATAACGAGTGTGTTCTTTTTCTAATGCGACACCAGAAGTAATAATTTCTCTAGCTCTTTCCAACTCTTCTGGCTTCAAAGATCTTTTTGCTTCAGAAGCTTTTTCGTCCCTGTGAATACTTTCATCTTTTGAAATTTGCTCATTAGATTCAATAAAATCTTTGAACTTGTTCAATCTTTTAAAGTAGAAAATAATAGAGAAAAGTCCAACAAAAAAGACACCTTCCCCTACAGCGCATCCAACATTTCGAAGCGCCTTACTCTCTTGTGATTCAATAAAATTTTTAATCCAAAGTGCCTTATTTTTCACACAAGGAAGATTTTCACACATATCAAACATCTCTTGGTGCTCTTCTCTTGGAACAATTGTTAAAGCGGCCTTGCTATAAGTTTCAGCGTGAGTGTTTTCAATCTTTAATTGCATCGATAAAAACATAACTTTAGGCCAATTTTTTTCTTCAATAGCCTCCTGGATTAAAACAACAATGTCTTCTGAAATTAAACCATCTCCGATTAAAAAGAAACCAAAAATATCTTTTAAAAGTTCTTTAATTCTGGAATTAGACTCCATGTAATCGTCTCTATCCTTGGTAAATCTGAACTCTTCTGAACTCCAATCGCATGCTTCTTGACGCTTGTAAAATTCCCAGGAAACTGGGTCTCTTTCTGTATGGAGAAGATATTTTGAAAATTGACTTGACATTTTAATAATTTATATTTTAGAATATTTTTTATTTTTTCAAAAATAAAAAAATTATTTTTGAAATATAATTGGTTTTAGACCAAGTTCGAGCATTCCTTTGATGGCAATTTCTTCTGATTTTATAATATCAGAATAATTTTTATATACCGCAGGGTAGTATTCTTCTCTGGTTATAAGGTAAGGTTTTTTGGCTCCAGGCAATGTTATCCCATTTATACCAGAAAAATAACCTACCTCTGCTAAATCTCGAGCCACAATAACTATTTTTTCTTTGAGGATTTTTTTCTTTTCCGATACTTTCTTTAAAAATTCTGGTGTTATAATATAATTTTTTCTCCAATAACAACCCGCAAATAAAAAACACGATTTTTTATAATCGTTTAATCCGTGAATACTCTTTTGGGTTTTTTCTTTCAGCTCTTCAAATCTTTTACTGACAGATTCTTTCATTTTTCCAAATTATAATAAAAAATCTTTATTATAATTTTCATTTTCAGGAATATTTAAAAATGAAAAAAGAAATAGAATAAAATATAAAAAATTTTAAATATGGGTAACAAAAATTCTCTTCCTAATTATGAAGAAATAGAATATTTTTATGAAGAACCAGAAACACAAGACCCTTGTGCCCTAGATATATTACGAGACAAATTTGAAAGTATTGTTAGTTTATCAAATCTCACACCTCCTGCAATTGAAGCAAAAATTTTTAATTTAATAGTTTCAGCGAAAACTTATGGATTAATAATTCCTGTAAAAAAAATATCTTACACAGAATTTATGGAATTAAAAGAACAGGAAAAAATAGAATTTAATCGATTTAATCTAGAAATTATATCTGATTGGATTGGAGGATGTTGGATAGAATCTTAAATTTTTATTTAAATTTAAATAAAAAATAATATAAAATGGAAAATC
>Ga0209645_1001245_pt1 | contig 12866 bp, 8 predicted proteins | sample ETNvirenome_6_30_FD_184070 | JGI IMG/M metagenome (GOLD analysis project Ga0209645, IMG submission 184070) | Marine viral communities from the Pacific Ocean - ETNP_6_30 (SPAdes) (version 2) | ecosystem: Environmental > Aquatic > Marine > Oceanic | place: Pacific Ocean | collected 2013-06-19
CAAACCGCCGATCCCTTGATCGACCGCTGCCATCATCATGACGGGCTGTACCAGCGCCAGCACTGATTCAGGGGTTTGTTGCGCATCTTCCTGTCCAACCACACTGGCCAGTTCTTGGTAGCGTTGTTCGATAGGCTGGTCATCACCTCGGATACCGTTCATCACTGTTTCGTAATCTTCGGCGTTTTCCAGATCATCCATACCTTGCGCGTATTGGGTCAACATGCCTTCAAGCATTGCGGGGTCAATGCCGTTTTGCATAGCGCCTTGCGCTGCTTGATTAATATCTACGCTGTTGGGGTCAATCGCAGGTATGCTCATCTGTGGTCCGGGTGCCGCGGGGGCTGGCATAGGAACCATTCCACCTTCTTGCTTTTCGATCACACCGCGACCAATCAATATATCTTTCTGGGTAACATTCCCATCCCCACTAAGGTCGGGAAAGGCTGCACCCCCTTTAGCAAACATCTGTCTGCTCATAACTTCTCTATTCATCATTAAAATAACCCCGCTTGTTTAGCACCTGCCGCTGCCGACAAGCCTGCTACACCCAAGCCTAAGATAGACTGGGCTGGTGATACACTTCCGCCAGATTGCTGGGAAATAGCCATCTGACTAGACGGCGCACCTTTGTAAATGTCGGAAAGGAAGCCCACACGCTGGTAGGGCTCGTACATTTGCTCGACTTGCGTCTTACGCTCTGCTTCGAGAACCGCTTGATCTTGTGCTTGCTGTTGCTTACCAACATCGAACAAGAAGCCTGCTTCTTTCTGACCCAAGCTTTGTTGCAGTTCGCCAAGAGCGCCCTGACGTAGACCAAGTTGGCTAAGAGCCTCACCCTGTTGCAATGCAAGCTGGCCATATTGAGTTCCAAGAGAACCAAGTCCCTCGCCCAAACGACCTTGTAGCTCTGCTCCTTGCAAGCCAAGAGCGCCACCTTGCTGAGAACCTTGCATAGCCATCTGAGCTTGAGCTTGACCAAGCTGACCAGATTGACTTGCCAATTGTCCTGCAAGTTGTTCGGCAGATATACCAAGTTGTGCAGCCCTGTTTGCAATATCGGCTTGTTGACCGACGCCTTGCATAGCTAGTGCGCCCGTTTGCTGGTTCAATTGACCCGCCAACTGCGCCGCACTCATGCCTGTCTGAGCGGCAAGTTGTTGTAAATTCATTCCGGTGTTGGCCAAAGCTTGAGCGTTTGCAGAAGCCATTTGTTCTGCGCTCATGCCTAGCTGTCCTGCTTGCTGCAATGCTGCTAGACCAAGCTGACCACCTTGTTGTGCAGCCTGTTGCTGCATTTGAGCGGCACTCATACCCAGACCTGCGGCTTGTCCAGCCAACTGACCTTGTAGTTGAGACGCGCTCATGCCTAATTGTCCAGCCAATTGCTCTGCCGAAATGCCGGTTTGAGCTTGTTGCTGGGCAGTCTGCGCAGCCAATTGCTCTGCGCTTAATCCTAGCTGACCTGCCTGTTGGGCAGTCTGTGCAAGAAGTTGGTTTGCAGACATACCGGTCTGAGCTTGTTGCTGTAGCAAACGACCGGCCATTTCTTCGGTAGAAAGCCCCATCTGAGCCGCTTGACCCGCGAGTTGACCTTGCAACTGAGCAGAGGAGATGCCCAATTGTCCGGCCAACTGTTCTGCGGATTGACCTAATTGTCCTGCTTGCGCCAAGTTCGATGCGGCTAATTGCTCCGCGGACAAAGCTTGTTGTCCCGCACTCAGTGAACCTTGCTGGGCCATTTGCTCTGCGGAAAGCCCTAGCTGTCCTGCTTGAGCCAGATTTGAAGCAGCTAATTGCTCCGCCGACAAGCCAAGCTGACCCGCTTGGTTGAAAGCAGACAATCCTAATTGACCGCCTTGTAATACACCTTGTTGAGCTAGTTGTTCTGCGGACATGCCTGTTTGAGCAGCCAACTGCTCCGCGGAAAGCCCCAATTGTCCTTGTTGTTGCGCGGTCCGTGCAGCAAGTTCCTCTCCCGACAAACCAAGTTGTCCGGCAGCCTGTGCTGCTTGCATTCCGGCTTGTGAACCTTGAGCGCCCAACGCACCAGTAAGCTGCGCCGCCTGTTGCGCACGAGCTTGCTGTGCTTCAAACGCTTGTTGCGCCCGTTGAGCCGCGCTTTCAAAGCCTTGCTGACGCATACCTGCGGCAGTACGGCCTTGCTGTTCTAATATGTTTCTTTGTAGCTCTTGTTCCGCCACGGCTTGACGTGATCCGCCAAACGCACCTGCACCAATGGCTTGTGCTGCCAAGCCTTGTTGTTGAATATCACCGGCACGTTGAATATCACGAAGAGCTTGCTGAACCGCAGCGTCTTCAAACTGGTTCATAAATGCGCCAGATGAAGCAGGGTCAAATCCTTCAGTCGTACCGGCCAAACCTGCAATACCTTGTTGAGCAGTCTGTGTTCCGAGAGCCCCGGCCTGTTGTAGGGCCTGCGCGGCTTGTCCAGTAATACCCCGTGCGCCAGTAATTGCGGCTTGAGTATCCATAGCAGCTTGTTGTGCTGCGGTTCTGCCCCCTGTGCCAGCTTGTGTTGCCACATTTCGAGCGGCTTGAGCCACTTGATCGGCACCTGACACAGCCGATTGGAAAGCATTAATTCCGCCAGCACCGGCTTGTTGAGCAGCGGTCCGCGCTGCGCCACTTACGCCACCTAAACCTTGGCCAGTCTGTTGTGCGGCTAACCTTGCTGCGGCAGTAGCGTCCGCTACACCAGCACCTGTTTGTTGTGCGGCTAATCGTGCGGCATCACTTACACCACCCAATCCTTGAGCGGTGCCAGCGGCACCCATTCTTGCACCGAGACCAGCTTGAGAGGCAGCATCTGCTCCGGCTAGACCAGCGGCAGCTAATGCTTGCTGACCACCTGCGGCCTGCGCTCTGGCAGCATCAATTGCGCCTTGAGTCGCGGTCCCTGCATCCTGAGCAGCTTGTAATGCGCCAATACCCGCTTGTTGTAATCCTGTTCCAGCACCTTGAACCGCACCTCGTGCAGCCTGAATAGCTGCGGCAGTGTCCGTTCCGGCCTGTTGTGCCGCGGCCCGCGCTCCGGTGCCCGCTTCTGTAGCAAAACCTTGTCCTAAACCGGCAGCGGTGCCTAAATCAGCTTGTCCTTGTGCGGCGGCCTGTTGACCTGCCAAAGCGGCAGCATTTAACGCACTTTGTGTTGCACCCGCTTGATCTAAAGTACCTTGTCCTAAAGTAGACGCTAGTTGTCGTGCGGCAGTATCCGCCGTACCTAATTGTTGTCCTAGAGCATCTACACGTCCCGTGGCCGCGGCATCTTGAGCGGCTTGCGCAGCAATAAGATTTGCAGCCTGATTACCGGCAGCAACGTCTTGTACTACGCCGGGAATGTTTGCAGCCGCAGTTCCTAACGCTTGTTGACCACCGGCAGCCGCTGTTCTAGCACCAACAGCCGCAGTATCTAATGCGCCTTGGGCCGCGGTCGTTGATGCGCCACCCGCGGCAATCGCATCAGAAATACCCTGTTGAGCCGCAGATACGGCACCCGGTACATTACCCAAACCCGCCTGCATTGCAGCGGCAGCGTCTTGTTGAAAAGGTTGAGCCGCGGCCATCGCACCGCCAATAGCGGTTTGCGCGTCGCCTAGTGTATATCCAGCTTCTTGTAAATAAGGTTGGTATCCGCCGATCCCAGCTTCTGCCAGTTCGGTCGCTTTAATCTGTAGACCAGACATTTCCGCGACCATATACGGCGGAATAGTCAGTCCTTGGTCAGCAAGAGCTTTAGCAGATTGAAGTAAGCCTAGCTTGTAGGCTTCAATTTCCGGGGCTTCGCGGACAATACTTGTTGTTTGTTCAGCCATTACGCCATTGCCCTCCCGCGGCGTTCAAGATTGCGCATAACTGAGTACATATTCTTGATGCCGTTGTTAAGATTTCCGTTGCCTAAGCCACGTACTGCATCGGTGGTCATAACAAACTCACCGGGCATTAGCATGGCGCGAACGCTATCTTCACCCGGAGTGCCTTCGGTAGGTGCAATGCCGCCTGTGCGGCGCGGGAAGATTGGTCCACCCTCTGCGGCCTGTGTCACGTAAGGACGTGCAAACGGTCCGCCGGGGTTGCTGGCCATCAGATAGCCAGCCTCGTTAACCGGAGGTGGTGCCACCACCGGTTGGAATACTGGAGGAAGATAAGCCGCTTCCTCTTCAGTCGTTGTTTCTTGTCCTACAGGCTCATATTCGCCTGTTTCTTCGTTAAGCTGGATTTGACCAAGGTTATGAACCAGATACTTGCCGGGGTCTTGTGCGATCAAATCGGTTCCAGTAACTGGGGTCCCATCTGGGTTGTAATCCAAGAAGTTAGCCTGTTCCATTTCTGGTACGTCGAAGAAGCCTGCTCCACCTGCAACCAGTGCGCCTGCACCGGCCATCGGGCCAAACCTCCTCAGTAGGTTTGGAGTCAAATCAGCCGCTACTTTAGCTGCTCCGGCTTGTTGGGCCGTGGTCGCAGCAACGGGGTCAATACCTCTGGCTTCTAAAACGTCCGTCGCTGTAGTCGTTTTGGGGAAGAAAGCGTCTTTCATACCCTGACCAAACGTAACGTCGTCTGTTGGATCAAGGGCACCTTTCACACTTTCGAAGAATCCGGGCGGTTCTTGAAGCGCGGCAGAAGCATCTGTACCAGTTTTAACTACACTTTCTGTGGCTGTAGCGCCTGCACCGGCTCCACTACCTGTTGCCGTTGCGCCGGGTATGTTTATGGTTTCGCCCGCATAAATTAAGTTTTCATTTGTAATTTGCGGATTAGCTTGAAGTAAAGCCTCTTTAGTCGTGTTATTTCGTAGTGCGATTTCGCTTAACGTATCACCTTGCTGAATAACTTGAGAAGAAGTGGTGGCAGAACTTGTCACATCAGTGACTGCTTGGAAATCTTTGCCAATCGCGTCTTTAAAGCCTTGGAAAGAACCGCTGGTCAAGCCTTCACCAAGGTTAGAGAAACCTTGAGCTAAACGTTGAGGGTTTGCCGCGTCAGCAACATTGGCCATAAACGAGCCTTTATCACCGGTAAATCCACCGGTAATGCCGCCCACCGCACCTGCAACAAGCGCAGACTTCAACGCGTCCTTGATACTGCCGCCGCCTATCAGCGTTCCAATACCAGAACCTAGCGCGGCTCCGTACATTGGGCCCAAAGCAGGAAGTAAGAAAGGCATTGCAATAGGCAAGATGATCGGCGCGACCTTCTTGACTACTTTAACAACGGCCTTGACGACTTTTTTGATCGCTTTACCTATTTTCTTAAATAACTTTTTAAGAAAAAACTCTGGCAATCCAGTGGTAGGGTTAATATCGTTGGCTTCGGCACCAACAACGTAAGCTTGCGGGTCTTCTACACCCGCCTCTTCCAAAATCTCAAAAATACGTTGCTTCATTACCTCGTCTTCGAGGAACTGAGCAGGAATAACTAATTCGCCCTCTGCAACGTGGGCCAGCATATTGTCTTCATTGCGGCCATATTTGGCCATGCGCTCTGCCAGCGCAGGAAACTGTGCTATACCATCGTCGCCAAAATCGGCTTTTGCATCTACTTCGGAGTCGTCTCCGTAAACCTTTTCAATTTCGTCATCTTCCATGACGAAATCACCAATACCACCGGTCGGGACTTCCAATTCTTCATTTTCTTCAATTTTTAACGCTTCTTCAGCCATTATCCCGCTCCGCCGGTTATGCTTTCAGGCATAGTTACTTGTATCATTGTACTTCTGTTCTCAGTTCCAGTCCATGTAGAACCACACTGAGGGCAGTTTCCATCCGGATATGATGCAATCTCCTCTGGAGTATCAACCTCATTAGTACACGTAGCACAATGCACCACGTCTCGGCTAGTAGAAGGTTTCCATTGACTGCCATCCGGCATATTAATAATTGTTCCATCACTCATGATATTGTCACCGTTACGCTACCTACGCCGCCAGATGCTTGTGATCCCCGCAAGTAAGGCTTGTTAGCTACAGTTATGCGTAACTCATCGCCATATTGGAAAATACCGCCAATAGGAAGGTTATAATTATCAGTCTGCAAGTCAGGTAGCGTTAAAGCTGATGCCTGCCAAGGACCGGGGTTGTTAACTTGTTGTAGAAAAACAGAAAAGGCGCGGACAACCTCCGCCATGTACTGAGCGTCATACTCAGTAGGCGCGTTAGGAAAGAGTGGTTGTACTAAGCCTCTACTCATCTACGCCCATCCGGTCTAAGTTCTACACGTGGTGTCCCTAATCTCCATTCGACGCCTGTCGTATCGGACTCAATCTTGAGAGCAAACGAGCGGCCTCGCATTCGTAATCGCACCTGATCTGTAAACTGCTCAACAGGGACAGTTGAGCTACGAATAACGTTGCTGCTTACGGTTTGACTGTAATCTGTACCCGGAAAACGTCTGGTTTCGAGTGTGAAATCCACGTTTGGCGACGGTGAAGTCGAGCCATCAAACGTTACGTCAGGTATCAATTTGCTCAAGAATACGAAATTATCGCCTGCCCCCATCGACATTTGGCTGCTCTCAATATAGGAGCTTATAGCCGCTGGCGGGTTAACACTGCCGTCGTCTGTACCAAACTCGTGGTAATACAAATAACCGTCAGTGCTGGCTGCAATAGGATATTGCTGAATACCGCGGTCGATCCAAGCAGTTCTTGTCAGATTGCCGTAATACCAAACCTGCTCTTGATAGTTATAAACGACATACTTGTCGATAGTGTCGGAATTGGCAGAGGGATAGAACCACCAAATTTCTGAATACGAAGAGTTAACCGCAGCCGTCACTTTCTCAGCTTGGTCTTGGTTGAAATCGTTGAAAACATAGGCCCTAACAGAACAAGGTAGTTTCTGCACTTGACCGGTGTAGATATAAAACTCTTCTTCACCCATCCACATTACCATGTCGTCTACCGCAATTGCGGATAAAGGGCTGGCAATCGTAATGTTTTCCGAAATCATCGAAATACCGAAGGTAAACGGAGGCCCCAAATACTGCATCGCATGTAGCGATCTGTCAGTAAAAACAAGGATTTGCTGCCGTGTTTCGAGGGCCGTGATGATTTCAGAACCCGTGCCGATCCGCAAATCACCAGCCGTATTGGTAGCTTGGGCTGACCAGACTAAGGGGTTCTCCTGATCCGAAAAGCGGATCAGCAACGGGTCTTGTGTGCCAATATCGTCTTGAGCGTCGCAACCAAACACAATGACGTGTCTGTCACGATCCGAAATCATAACCTGTTTTGCGATAGTAGGCGTTGTTGTGTCTGCGCCCGCAAGGTCTTTGAGTTCTACTGCACGAGCAAAAGGTGCTGAACTGGTTGATTTATCCCAGTAGTAGATACCACCGTTGCGAACGTTAATAATTAGGTCTTCACCAAAGTTGTCATGGCTCCAAACACGCAGGATGTCGCCTACCGCAGTCAAACTAGCGGCAGAGCCCCACGCTCCACGGGACCATGTACCCGCGCCCCAACCAGTCCCAGCAACCGTAGTGTCCAAACCGCTCTGGATTTGATACGCGCCAACTACGGATGAACCACCGTTACCGGAATCTGAGCTATTTGCGAGAACAGGAGTAGGTGTGTAAGCACCGTCAACTGTAATGTCGTTGAGCGAAGCAACTTCTCTTGCTACAACTTCATAGGAGTTCGTATTGACGATACGAGATATTTGGTATTCTTGGTTAAGAACATCTGCCGTGATGTTACCACCTAGCGACGCAGCGCCACTAAAGGTAACAAAATCGTTCTCTAGTGCGCCATGGTTACTATCGGTAACAGTAAGTGTGGATGATCCGTTGGTCGCGGCAAACGTTACGTCGCCCGCGCTGGTTGTTGTACGAATAGGAGTAATGTCGTTATAGCCACCACCCTCGTTAATGTAGTATTTGAGATGCGTTCCGACACCCAAGTAGCTTTCGCCAGCAAGAGCAACAAACGGTTTTATAGCACGGCATGTGCCTAAGAAGCTTTTACCTGAATACTTGGACCAGCCGCCAATTTTTTCCGGGGTGCCGAAACGAAACCTTACTTTATCACAGTCAAACCAACCACCCTCGTTCGTGTACGAAGTGGTCTCACGGTTTACTCCGGGTCTAAACTGTAACTTTTGTAAAGGCATATCATCCGTCTGCTTCTTGCGAATCTTCTGTTGGTAGTGGCGTTTGAAGCGAAGATGCAAGCCTATCTATAAAAGCTTGCCTGCCGACCAAAAGCTGATTGAAGTTGAACTGGATTGAACTGATTTTTCGATCCAAATCCTGCCAATGGTTATAATCCATTCGCTGTTCATCATTCAAATCTTCAACAAAATACTCAGTTTCATTGATTTTGAATGGGGTCTTTTCTTTTTTTCCCATTTTAATCTCCTTCGTTAAAATTTAAGAGGCCGTATATCCGGACCCTGCGGTGATCGCAGCATTTGCGGCGGTCATGTCTTCACCATCCCAGTCGCTTTTGGCGACCATTAGTTCAAGGTGTTCAACGTTACGGTCAACAATACTCTGTCGCTCTTGAGCTTCTTTCTCGTCTTGATTACCTGCAACGATGTCGTTGATTAGGTCTACACTGTGCCCCATGGCGGTGTAGTCTTGTGCGCGTTGTTCTGCGCTTCTTGCTTCATTGGTCATGATTTTCTCCTATGTGAAACATTACTATTTTGGGTTTGCATCTTTGATAGCTTTTATGTCGGCTTTCCAAGCATCCAAACCCTCGTGATAAATCTTGTCTAGCTGATCTTCTATTGAAGGATATGCAGCCGCACGTTTGTTTGAATAACTCAAAGAGTTTTCAATTTCTGTTTTTGTCATTTCTCGACGTGCGACAATTCCTTCTGAATCGGCCTCGCCTTCTGTCGTCAAATCAAAAGAATCATCGACAAACATTTCGGTTAACGATGAATCTAAGTTTTCCGTGATTTGTTTTTTGCTTTTAAGGAACAATGTTCCATCTGTCTTAAAATATAAGTACATAATTGCTCCTTACGTATCCAACCGCGCCCACGAAGTCCATGCGGTGTTATAGCTACGGACATAGGTAACTGTGCTTTGTAATTCTACGGCTATTTGAGTTGTCACATTACTGCCATTACCGAACACTACTACTGCATGGAAAGTGGTAGATGGGGCATTTGTCGCGTTGTTATCAACCCTGAACATTCCGGGCCATTTGAGATCATCAAAATCGGTGGAAGAATCAAAGGTCTGTGCTACAACAAATAGCTCGGAACTTGCAGAGGGCTTCTGAAATTGACCATTTGAATTTATGTGAAGCCTCGGCGTACCATCACCATCAGATAAAATAATGTTGCTACTAGAAGTGCGGATATCAATACTGTTTTGGTTACCACTGAACGTGCCTAAAATAGAGTTTTTAGTCCCAGTCGTTACGTCACGTCCTGCGCCTTGACCTACGGCAGTGTTAAGTCCTCCTGTTGTGGTGTTGTGCAAGGCTCTCATACCAACAGCCGTATTGGAGTCTGGCGTTGTCATGTTTTGAGAGGCTTCCATACCAATAGCAACGTTGTAAGCACCCGTCGTTAGTTTGTCCAAAGAGTCTCGACCGACACCGACGTTTTGGAACCCAGTTGTTATTCTTGTACCAGCATTAAGGCCCACACCCGTATTGTTACTCGCTGTAGTTGCGGAACCTAACGCACCATAACCAAGTGCGGTATTAGAAGAACCAGTAGTGTTGGCATCGAGTGCCCCATAACCCAAACCTGTGTTCGCAGTACCCGTCGTATTTTCATACAACGCATTATCACCAACAGCGGTGTTGTTATCTGCACTTGTGTTGTTGTAAAGCGCCTGATGACCAATAGCAACGTTCCTATCGCCAGTAGAAAGCGAGGCTAAGGCTTCAGTACCAATACCAATGTTTTCTGTAGCCGAGGTAGCATTGAGAGCAACGTGGTAGCCAATAAGGATATTATTACTTGAAGTAACGTCTTGCCCGGCTCGTGTGCCGATTGCAATGTTATTGTTTGCAGTTGTCGCATTTTCCAGAGCCGCGTAACCAACCGCTACATTATCGTCACCTGTTGTGGTTTGTTCTAAACCAAACGACCCTACTGCGGTGTTTCGCAATCCAGTGGTGCTTGAAAGTAAAGCGGAATAACCAACAGCCGTGTTGTAGCTTGATGTAGTGTTCGACAATAAAGCTTGATAACCAACAGCCGTATTCTGACTACCAGTTGTATTTTGACGTAACGCGCCTACGCCGAAAGCAGAGTTTTGGGAACCCGTCGTATTATTGTGCATTGTTGCGTTTGTAGTACCAGTTACCTGATTTCCAAACGCAGCATTAGAATGGCCAGTAGTATTGTTATAAAAAACGTTCCTACCAAAAGCAGCGTTACCGTTTCCAGTGCTTGTACTGTAAGCTGCTCCCGAACCAACCGCAGTTAAATCTTCGGCACTGCTTGCGAGATACCCTGCGTTTTTTCCTACCGCTGTCAGGCCAGTTCTACTTGCGGAAGTATTAAGAGCACCAGTACCTACGGCAACAATATCACTACCAGTAGTATTAGTTTGTCCTGCGTTCTTACCTATAAAAACGTTGGTGGAGCCTGTTGTGTTAAGGTAACCTGCATCTTCCCCAAGGATAGTGTTAGAGCTTCCTGTGGTCATGGCTTGCCCTGACTCTGCTCCCAGCAAAGTGTTTTGAGTGCCTGTGGTAATCGCCTGACCAGATTGATAACCAACGGCAGTGTTACTACCGCCATTATTTAGTAGTCGTAAGGCTCTGTAGCCAACCGCAACAGTGTTGTGAGAGTCAGTTGCAGAGGTAAGAGATTCGTTACCAACAGCAACGTTGTAGTTACCTGTCGTACTAGCGTCTAAAGCAACATAACCTATGGCAACGTTAGAGGTCCCTGTTGTGTTTGCATACATCGCGGCATAGCCAACACCGGTGTTATTAGAGGAGGTGGTGCTGCTGTACAGGGCCCCTATCCCTAACCCAACATTGTAGTTTCCGGTGGTGTTTGAACGTAGCGAATCTAAACCTGATGCTAAATTGTTAACACCAGTTGTATTCGCGGTCAACGAATTATTGCCTAAAGCTGTATTGTTCGTTCCAGTAGTATTTGCTCGTAAAGCGCTTACACCGATACCTACACCATCACCAGTAGTGTTGCTATACATTGCCTGATAACCAACAGCTACGTTGCTGGAGGCGGTGGTATTTGCGGCCAATGTATCATAGCCTAGAGCCGTGTTATAGTTTCCTGTACTGTTCGCGTACATAGACGCACGGCCAACCGCGGTATTTCTTTCACCGCTGGTATTTATAGCTAGTGCGTAATTACCGACAACAGTGTTGTAATTTCCTGTCGAGGTGTTGAGGCCGCTAAATGACCCAATAAATGTGTTGTGCGCGGCGGTAGTTTGGGCTGCTCCCGCACTATTCCCCAATGCAGTATTTTGTGTTCCAGTTGTGTTTGCGTTTAACGCTGCATAACCAATAGCTGTATTATATGACGCTGTTGTGGCAGACCCTAACGCAGCTTGTCCAACGGCGACACTTTGACTGCCTGTCGTACTTGACGCTAACGCGTTGTCTCCAACAGCGACATTGAGGGTTCCCGTAGTGCTAACGCCTAAAGAAGCGTACCCAACCGCTGTGTTGTAACTGCCTGTAGTAAGAGCGTCACCAGAAAGACCGCCAATCAAGGTATTACGGAGACCTGTAGTGACTGCCCCACCAGCAAACATACCAACTGCTGTATTATAGACATCGGTAGCTGAAGTAAAGTTTTGAGCAACCAAGGCTTGATAACCAATCGCTACACTTCTACTACCTCTAGTATCACCACCTAAAGCGCCTGATCCTACTGCTACGTTGTAATCAGCGTCAGTTAGTGCATCACCTGCAAGACCACCAATAAGCGTATTATCAATACCTGTGGTTACTGACACACCCGCGTTAGAACCAACAGCTACGTTGTGAGCGGTAGTCGCAGTAGTAAAGTTTTGACCTCCAAGAGCTTGGTGTCCGACTGCTACACTGCTACTGCCCTCCGTATCAAACCGCAAAGCATAAGCACCTAGTGCAGTGTTCTTTTGACCTGTTGTAACTGAGCTTGCCGCATTAGAACCAAAGGCTACGCTTTCTGCGCCTGTGGTGTTTGCACTAAGGGAGTTATAGCCTACAGCCGTGTTGTTAGAAGCGGTCGTATTAGCATCTAAAGCAAAAGAACCAACAGCCGTGTTGCCTGCTCCTGTGGTGTTTGCAGTTAAAGCTGATGTTCCTACTGCTGTGCTGTTGCTTGCGGTTGTATTTGCCAGCAAAGCGTTATAACCAAGGCCGGTAAGATACTGCCCTGTTGTATTACTGCCAACAGCATCATAACCAACGGCAGTGTTGTAAGAGGCTGTCGTTTGATCATTGAGCGCTCTATTACCTACAGCCGTGTTGTAAGCCCCAGTAGTTGCTACACTCAGAGCAAAGTTGCCTATTGCAGTATTTCGTATGCCAGTAGTAATAGCACTTGCCGCACCGCTTCCGATAGCTGTTGAACCCTCACTAGTTGTAACAGCATCAAAAGCTGTATCACCCAATGCTACGTTATTCGTACCCGTAGGATAGTTGCCATCCAGCTTGATTGTGCCGCCATCAAAAGAAACGTTAGAAGAAGCTGTTAGTGTTGTGAAAGCTCCCGTTCCTGCACTAGAGGCACCTATGTTGGCACCATCAATCGAACCGCCATTAATATCAGTAGTCGTCAGCACCGACGACGCAATAGTCATCACACCCGTGCTGTTAGCGATTGTTGCAGAATCCGTACCGTCGTTTGCGGAGATACTACCTGTTTCAATATCCGTAGCGTTAACTACGTCATCTTTGAGCAAAAC
>Ga0209645_1001246_pt1 | contig 12863 bp, 16 predicted proteins | sample ETNvirenome_6_30_FD_184070 | JGI IMG/M metagenome (GOLD analysis project Ga0209645, IMG submission 184070) | Marine viral communities from the Pacific Ocean - ETNP_6_30 (SPAdes) (version 2) | ecosystem: Environmental > Aquatic > Marine > Oceanic | place: Pacific Ocean | collected 2013-06-19
TTAATGCCTTCGTAGCTCAGTTGGCCAGAGCAGCTGATTTGTAATCAGCAGGTCGTCGGTTCGAGTCCGACCGGAGGCTCCAAGGAGAAAGAATTAATGAAAATTAAAAAAAGTGCAGTAGCAGTTAAAAGCATTCGAGAAGCAAAGGGAGCCGCATGCCTATACAGACTCTCAGAGCCACATGTAGGCTATGAATATGTTGTTGTCTCTGCGGCGAAAGACACCACAGACAATTATAGTAACCTTGTTGGTGAGACGTTTATCTTTGGCTCCGATGAAACAGGAAAAATTAAAAGTTTTATCGAACTTCCAGGATCGTATAAGGGTGGACTAGACCATCAGAAGGCTCTTAATGATGCTGGTTATGACATTAATTTTTGTGAGACTTTTAAGTGAGACAAGAGACGAGAAGAGAGAGATACGACAAAAAGTCCATCAAAGCAAAAAAGTTTCCAATTGAAATAGCAACAGTAAATTTTCATCATGATGTTAACTTGGCCTATCTTGTTAGGGCTGCGGCTTGTTTTGGAATTCCAACTATTAATGTTATAGGTACAACGCCACCTAGAAGAATAATTAATCAATTGAGTGGAAGCACTTTGGACTATGTGCAGCTTAGGAATTTCTCGTCACCATCTAACTTCATGGAGCACAAGAGAAAAAACAATATGAAACTCGTTTCAGTTGAATTGCAACCGAATGCAACCCCTCTGCAAGAGTATAATTTTGATTTTTCATCAAAGGTTTGTATAGTTGCAGGACATGAGACAACAGGTATACCAAATGAAATACTGTTTAATGGTGATGTAGTTTATATACCTATGCCTGGTGTTGGTTTCTGCTTAAACACATCTCAAGCTTCAAATATTGTATTGTATGAAGCAGTCAATCAATTTCAAAAACTCCCGGCCCGCATTTAGCGGGCTTTCTTTTGTCTGAAACTAGTTATTAATGCCTCGGAGGGCAAATGGCTAAAAAAAAGATTTATGTGATTGATACTAGCGTCTATCTAACTGACGCAAAGGCAATCTACCAGTTTGGTAACAATGATATTGTCATTCCTTTAAAAGTTTTAGAAGAAATAGACAAGCACAAGAAGCGTCAAGATGGTGTTGGTTCTCACGCAAGAAAAATTATAAGAATTCTTGATGAGCTGCGAGCAAAGGGGAATCTGCAAAAGGGTGTGAGAATAGAAAAGGGAAGAGGCATCCTTAGAGTTAAAGGATATCACCCACTCACAGAACTACCGTCAGACTTGAATCCAAACTTGGCTGATAACATTATTATTGGAGCCGCTCTGACGGAGAGCATGGAGAATCCAGGCCGTAAGGTGATAGTTGTATCTAAAGACGTGAACATGCGTGTTATATGCGACTCCGTGGGCGTTGTGGCGGAAGACTTCAAGGCTGAGAAAGTTTTAGACAAAGATTCGGAGTTATATGCTGGTTTTACTAGTGTGTTGGTGGATGACCAGACGATTGATCAGTTCTACAATGGTGAGTCTATCTCTCTAGAAGAGGATTTGGTGGTTTGTCCAAATGAGTTTATTATGCTGGTTTCAAATGCGAATGAAAAGAAATCTGCTTTAGCTAGATATATAAATCCTCATATGCCTCTGGTTAAGGTAAACGAGTATAAAGATGGGGTTTGGGGCGTACGTGCTAGGAACAAAGAACAATCATTCGCTCTAGATATATTGATGAATCATGAAATACCAATAATTTCCTTAGTTGGAAGAGCTGGTTGTGGAAAAACGTTATGTGCAATCGCCGCTGGTATGGAGCAGTGCCTAGGTTCAAAAAATTACAATAAACTAATTGTATCACGACCTGTCCAGCCCATGGGAAAAGATATTGGCTTCTTACCAGGCACCTTGGAAGAGAAGATGATGCCATGGCTTGCTCCAATTAGAGATAATTTAGAATTCTTGATGGGTGGCGATAAAGATACTTTAGATATGTATCTGGAGCGGGGCCTGATAGAGATTGAGGCCCTCACATATATTCGTGGCCGCTCAATAGCAAATGCTTTTATAATAATTGATGAGGCTCAGAATTTAACAAGCCACGAGTTGAAGACTATAATCACTAGAGTAGGTGAAGGGACAAAAATAGTCCTAACAGGTGACATTGAACAAATAGACAATGCATACATAGATCAGTCATCAAATGGGCTAACTTATGCTGTTGAAAAATTTAAAGCATATGATTTGTCTGGTCACGTTACTTTAAAAAGAGGAGAAAGGTCAAAGGTCGCAAGTCTAGCGGCAAAAATCTTATAAAATGGAACATACAAACGCTGAAAAAATTGATGAATGGGACAATCCTGAATTGAGAAAGCCCGTAGAGGACGACAACGAACTAAAAGCATGGCTTGTTGAGTACGTGGGGAACAAACACGAACCAGAGGACAATAACGTTACTGTTGAGATGATTGTGCAAACTCTAGCCGATGAGTTCCCTGAATTTGTCATGGCTGTTGCTGGAGAGAATTTTCTTCGCGGATATCACCAGGCGTTATGCGACCTAGAGGCTGGAAATAGTGAAAATAAACATAACGAGACGTAATCTTAGCGTATACATCAAAGAGAGTGCAACTCACAACTTATCAAGAAAAAAAGAATATTATTTTTACGGTGATATCTTGGTTCTAGTTAAAGATCCCGTCCCGTACGATATCGATTTGCATGCTTGTCTTAGAAAAGTTGAATCTATAATACCTAGACACTTAGTGTATGGTCTGGACTCTATTTTTGTTGGCCAGTTCCCAGAGTTTAAAAAACAAAAAATAAACGCATTTTACAGGGAAGGTGCCATCTATATAACAAACGATCAAGAGACAGATGATGACTTCATTGATGACCTTGTTCACGAAATAGCCCACTTGCTTGAAAAGACATACGGGGCTCACATATATGGCGACCAAACTGTGTCGAGAGAGTTTTTGGGTAAAAGGCAAAAATTATTTTATATGCTGAGAGAGGAGGGCTTTAGTGTTTCTCCTAAAGACTTTATGAATCTTGATTATTCTTTTGAATTTGATATGTTTTTGCTTAATGAAGTTGGTTATCCCATGTTAACTCAATTAACTGTTGGCCTATTTCTGACGCCTTATGGGATAACAAGTCTAGCAGAATACTTTGCCGAGAGTTTTGAATTCTATACTTTAAGAGACGAGAATTCAGTAAAGAAGATATCCCCAGCATGCTTTATAAAAATATCCGAACTTCTGGAGGACAAAGATGATTTCTGATAACCTAAATAAAATAAAGATTGATATTTCTGAGGATGATGATAGTATAGTTTGCAAGGTAGAGATTGATCGTAGAGGAAGATTTTGTAGACAAAAAATACTTGTCAACACTAAAACTCTAGAGTCATATTTATCAAACCAAGGATATAAATTTATTTTAGGTAGCTCTCCGCATGTTGAAATAAAAAACTATCAAGATGGGATTTCAAACAAGCACACTTGGCAATTTAAAAAACAAAAAAAGATGCCTACAAAAAAGAGAGTGCCTAGAGTAACTAGAAAAAAAGCAACTCAAATTAGCGAGTAAAAATGCCACACATCTCATTCTCAGAGCTTAAAAATTGGGCCAAGTGTCCATTTTATCATAAGCTTGTAAATATTGAAAAAATAAAAGGATTTCAAGGCAGTGAACACACAGCCTTTGGAACAGCTGTGCATGAAGTTTATGAAAAGATGGTTCTCGGTGAGATTTCATCAGGCGATGAAAAAAGATTGTTTGAGCAAACTTTTGTTAATGAGATTGAAAAATTAATATGTGATGGGGTTGAACTTGATCAATCCCTTGTAAGTGATATGGAAACTCAAGGCAAAAACCTTTCAGTTGAGGGGATACCGGCCCTTGGCAAGTGTTTTGGGGACTACGAGGTATTTTCAGCAGAGGAGAAACTCTATGAAAAAATTGATGAAGTGGATTATTTCTTTAAGGGATATATTGACCTTGTTTTAAAAACCACAGATGGCAAGTATCACGTAATTGATTGGAAAACAACATCATGGGGCTGGGACTCTCGTCGAAGAAGTGACCCAATGGTCACATATCAGCTAACCTTATATAAGCATTATTTTGCAAAAAAACATAACATAAGCCCTGGTGACATAGAGACACATTTTGCCTTAGCAAAAAGAACAGCAAAAAAGGATAATATAGAAATTTTTAGAGTTAGTAGTGGTGCTAGAAAAACGCAAAACGCCCTTAAATTATTAAACAAAGCAATATACAATATACAAAAGGGAAGACATTTTAAAAATAGACTTTCGTGCAATGGTTGCGAATTCTATAAAAGTAAAAATTGCGGATAACAGTATATGCACAACAACAAACGTACGGTCTTAGTTCTATCTGACCACCCCCTATCACCATCTGGGGTAGGAATACAAACAAAATATTTTATTGAGGCGATGCTTAAAACACAAAAGTATCGCTTCGTTTGTTTGGGAGGCGCTGTAAAGCACAATGATTACACCCCATCAAAAGTTGATCCATATGGTGATGATTGGTTAATTTTCCCTGTTGATGGATATGGAACCCAAGATGCAATTCGAGGTTTTATAAGAAACTTTAAACCAGATATCCTTTGGTTTATGACTGATCCGCGTTTTTATGGGTGGTTGTGGGAAATCGAAAATGAAGTTAGGGAAGTTGCACCAATGGTGTATTATCATGTTTGGGATAATTATCCATACCCAACTTTTAATAAACCTTGGTATGATTCAAACGATGCTATTGTTACAATTTCAAAAGTAACTAGCGATATTGTTCAAAACGTATCCCCAGCTGTCAAAGAGGTATATTTGCCACATGCGATTGATACGAACATATTTAAAAAAATCGATGATGAAAAGGTACTAAACTTTAAAGATGAATCTATTGGCCCTACTGGGTCCGAGAAACTAGTATTTTTCTGGAACAACAGAAATGCCCGTAGAAAAATGAGTGGATCTCTTGTTTACTGGTTTAAGAGTTACTTAGATAAAGTGGGCCATGACAAGGCTTGCCTTCTTATGCACACGGACCCAGCCGATCCGCACGGACAAGATCTTGTAGCCATAATAAAAGAACTAGACCTACAGCAGGGGCAAATTTTGCTATCGAGACAAAAAGTTCCACCAGAGCATCTGGCCATGATTTATAACATGGTTGATTGTACAATAAACATTTCAGACGCCGAGGGCTTTGGCCTGGCAACATTTGAATCGCTAGCTTGCGAAACACCAATAATAGTCAATATGACAGGTGGGCTACAAGAACAAGTTACGAATGGTAATGACTGGTTTGGTATAGGAATAGAGCCAGCCTCAAAAGCTGTTATCGGCTCTCAGCAAGTCCCCTTTATCCATGAAGATAGAATTTGTGAAAAGGACTTTGTTGATTCTCTTATCAAATTCACTAACATGACAAAAGAAGAGAGATTAAAATTAGGAGCTGCGGGAAGAAAGCATGTTTTAGATAACTATAGCATGGAAAATTTCTCTAAGAAGTGGGAAAACATCTTGGAAGAAATTTATCAGGAGTTTGGTTCTTGGGAAACAAGAAAAAACTATAATCCTTGGGAGATGTTAGAAATAGTATGAGAAAGAAAATTATAGTTGTTGGGCCTGCACTATCACAAACGGGCTATGGTGAGCAGTGCAGGTTTGCATTAAAAGCCTTATTATCTCGTGATGACATATTTGATATATACTTAAAGCCTGTTCCTTGGGGCAATAGTAGCTGGATCCCATTCAAGAGTGAAGATAGAAAATGGATAGACAACTTGATTCAAAAGACTGAGTTGCATGTAAAGGGAAATGGGCAATTTGATGTAAGCTTTCAAGTTACAATACCTAACGAGTGGGAGAGAATAGCGCCAATTAATATTGGATATACAGCAGGGATTGAAACCACATTAGTGACTCCCGAGTGGTTAGAAAAATCTAAAATCGTAGATAAAATAATTACTATTTCAAATCACTCAAAAGAGGTATTTTTAGGGACATCTTGGAAAGGGATTAATAATAAGACCAACCAGGAAGTAACCCTTAGTTGCAAGGCCCCAATTGATGTTGTTCACTATCCGGTTAGAGATCATAGTCCAGAGGAGATAAACCTAGACTTTCAACATGACTTCAATTTTCTTGCGATGGCCCAGTGGGGCCCCAGGAAAAACCTAGACAATACTATTAAGTGGTGGGTAGAGGAATTTAAGGATGAGGAAGTTGGCCTTATTGTTAAGACAAACTTAGTAAAAACCAGTGTAATAGACAGATATCATACTAAGAAAAGAATAGAAAATTTGTTACAAGATTACAAAGATGTAAAGTGCAAAGTTTATTTAATTCACGGAAACATGACACAAGGTGAATTGACAAGCTTGTTTAGGCACCCAAAAGTTAAATGTATGGTAAGTCTAACACATGGAGAGGGCTTTGGCTTACCTCTATTTGAGGCCGCGTATAACGGTCTGCCCATTATTGCCCCAGATTGGAGTGGGCACAAAGATTTTCTTTATGCTCCAAAAAAGACCACGAAAAAGGGCAAGACAACCACCAAGATAAAGCCTCATTTTGCAAAGGTTGCTTATGAGATCAAGAAGATACAAAAACAGGTAGTCTGGAAGGGCGTTTTGCATGAAGATTCTAGTTGGTGCTATCCAACAAAGGAAAGCTACACAGCGAAGCTAAGAGAAATGTACACAGATTATAACAGGTTTAAAAATCTATCAAATTCACTAAAGAGATTTATAGTGCAAAACTTTACAGCTGAGAAGAAATATAACGAGATGGCTGATTCTGTCAAAGAGGTTTGCGGTTTTATATCAGAAGACGAAATTGATTCATTATTTGAAAGCGTGGTTCAAGGGGGATGATTGTCTTTGTAGCAGACGCATTTGTAGAGCACTATAATGGTGGTGCCGAACTTACGACCGAGGCTATTATCTCTTCCTGCCTCCTTCCAAATGCAAGAATTCTATCTCAAAATGTAACGGTAGATATTTTAAAGCAAAATAAGAATAACTTTTTTGTATTTGGGAATTTTCAAAATTTATCTGCTGATTGTATCTTGTATGCTTTAAAAAATTTAAACTACTCTGTTCTTGAATATGACTACAAATACTGCAGATATAGGTCAGCAGGAAAACACATAGAAGCTGAAGGCTCATGTGATTGCCACACAACTCGAAGAGGAAAGCTTATTTCACTATTTTATAATTATGCAAATAAAATGTGGTGGATGTCTCATGAACAAAAGAACAAATATAAAACAATGTTTTCATTCCTAGAAGGCGATGTCTTAAGCTCTGTTTTTTCTGATAAAACTTTAGATTATATTGAATCTTTGAATTTATCCAATAAAAACGAAAAATGGATAATCTCAAACTCTCCATCTTGGATTAAGGGATCAGAAGACGCTATTGAATATGCTAAAGAAAATAATCTAGATTATGAATTAGTTTGGGGTATTACTCACGACGAGATGCTACATAAGCTGGCCTCCTCCAAGGGAATGATATTCTTGCCAAAGGCCGGGGACACTTGCCCTAGGATGGTTATAGAGGCGAAGCTATTGGGATGCGAACTTGTTCTTAACGATAATGTGCAACACCGTGATGAGCCCTGGTTTCAGACAAGAGAGTCATGTATCAAGTATTTAAGAGATCGCACAAAAGTTTTTTGGAATAACCTAGAAAGCGAGTTTGATTATTTGCCAAAGAGATTCCTTCAATCAGATCAAAGATATGTTTTTGTTGTCCCTTTCTATAACGCTAGAGATTTCTTGCCGAAGTGCGTAAATAGCATCAAAAGGCAACAACACGAGAACTTTAAATGCTTCCTCATTGATGATATGTCAACTGACGACTCAGCTGATGTTGTTAGGGGATTAATTAAAGACGATCCTAGATTTGTCTTGACACAAAATCAAGAAAAGTGTTATGCACTTAAAAACATCTATAATACTCTTGAATCAGACAGCATTGAAGGGGATGATGTTATAATATTACTGGATGGCGATGATTGGCTGTCCTCAAGCAAAATTTTAAACGCCCTGAATGAGGCTTATTCTGATGATTGTATGGTCACATATGGAAGTTATGTCATGCACCCGTACGGGGTGAGGGGCCCCGAGCCATCAAAATATCCATCAGACGTAGTGTCAAACAACCTCTATAGGGAGGATAAGTGGAGAGCATCACACTTAAGAACATTTAAACACCACCTCTGGAAAAAGATCAACATTGATGACCTTAAAGATGATGAGGGCAAGTTTTATAGCGTCTCATACGACCAGGCGATTATGCTACCTTTAATTGAGATGGCCTCTGAGAGAGTAAAATATATAGATTCTGTGATGCATGTTTACAATAAACAAAATCCATTGAACGTGGATAAGATAAAAGCACAACTACAGTTCGAAACAGCCCAAAAAATTAGACAAAAGGCAAAATACCAAAGAGTTGATTAGAATGATGAAAAACAATAAAAGTTTTAATATCCTCATGTGCTCCAGGCCAGGTGGCGATAGAGGCCCTGGCCTTACTTATGGGCACCATGTAAAGGCTCTTAATGAAGACAAACATAGCCGCTTTTATGTTGGTGAGTTGTGGAATCTTTCAAATGAGAATGAAATTAACAACTATGATGTTTTTTGGTTTTATGCAAAAGGCTTTGATACTAGAATTTATGACTTTTTAAAAGATAAGTTCCCTTATAAAAAGTTTATGTTTGGCCCGAATATTTTATTGGACAAGCCGGATGTCGGCGCTGCGGATAAGTGGGATGAGTGGTTTCTAAGCAAGGTAGAATTTGACCTGTACATCGATCAAGTTGAATTTTATAACAATCATGTAAAGAAGTTTATAAGGAAGGATTTGGTCCATAAGGCTGATTACTTAGATAAATGTGTTACATTTGATATTGATCCCTCAATTATTGAAAATAAAGATATTAAATATGATTGCTTGGTTTATTCTAAGAAAAGAAGATACGATGATAATTACGAGCATTTTCGTGATGGACTCGTTGGCCTCTTGGAGAAAAATAACATTTCCTTCGTTGAATTAACTTATGGAAGCTACAAAAGGCAAGAGTATTTTGATGCGCTTTTACAATCTAAGTGCTGCATCAATATGAGCTTGGACGAGTGTCCTGGCATTGCAACATATGAGTCCATGTTTATGGATACTCCAATAATTGGTTCACCTCATAATACGCCTAGTATTTTTAATCAAGACTTTTGGGTTCATGATACCGATTACATGACCAAAAACTACCTTAAGAGAGAAGAAGACGCTCATAACAAATATTATGAAAAAATAGTTTCCTTTCTTAATGAAGAAATCGAAATGCCGGTTAGCCCAAGAGAATACATCTTAAGACACGCCGGCTATGAGAGGTACGCTGATGATGCGTATAAACTCATGTTAAAATACTTTACTTGAAGTGGAGATTATAAATGGGATTGGGCGGATATTTAGCGTGGACCGCTGTCGCTAGAGAGATTGTACAATCTGGTAAGGCTAAAAAACTATTACCTTGTGAGGTTCATGGCGGCCAATACTTAAAAATTGTTGAAAGTGAAATATGGAAGAATAATCCATACATAACCACAGACTACGAACAATACAAAAATGGAAATGCCCAACCTCTACAGTTAAATAACCCTATTGCAAATTATTGTAAAAAAGATACGCCCACCCGGGCTTATCATAGATATGATAAGCACATCATAGAACAAATTTGTGAGTTTTACGGTTTAGAAAATCCTTTACTAAAGTGCGAGCTGTTTTTCTCAAAGGATGAATGCAGCAATGTGAATAGGGTTGTGTCTGAGCTAGATAAAAACTTCATCACCATTGAGCCAGAGTCAAAGACAAATTACACTAGGAATCGAGTGTATCCCTTTGATAAGTGGCAAAAAATTGTAAACTCATTATCAAAAAAAGTTCAAGTAGTGCAGATAGGCAGGAAGGGGTCTAGACCTCTAGAGAACACAGTAAACCTTCTTGGTCATACTAGTTTTAGAGAAGCAGCTTTGTTAATTGGTAAGTCAAGAATATTTTTGAGTTCTGAGGGTGGCCTTACTCACGCTTCCACAACCACAGACACTCCTGCTTTAGTTGTTTTAACTGGCTATCAACACGAAAAAATGGTAGCATATCCACAAAATATAAATGTTGATATTTCATCTCACGGTCCCTGTGGCCTAAAGCAAGAATGCCCAGAATGTAGACAAGACTCTATTAGGCACGATTGGAGAGAGATAGTAAACATTGTTGAGAAAAAATTATGTCTATAGTTTTTACAAATGGTTGCTTTGATATAATTCATAGAGCACATATAGAATTATTACAGTATTGCGCATCAATTGGAGAACAAGTAGTTGTAGGACTAAACAGCGATGATAGTGTCAAGAGGCTTAAAGGGGCTTCCCGCCCAGTAAACACAGAGCAAGACAGAAAGATTGTCTTAGAAGCTTGTAAATATGTGGATAAGGTGGTTATCTTTTCAGAAGATACGCCATATGAATTAATAAAAGCAGTTAAACCTTGTATAATTGTTAAAGGTGGGGATTATGAAAAAGAAAGCGTTGTCGGCGCAGACCTATGCGAAGTAAGGATATTTGATTACAAAGATGGATACTCAACCACCAGAATACTACAAAATTCTTCTCATAGGGGATAGCTGTATAGATAGGTATCATTATGGAGAGTGCAGCAGACTAAGCCCCGAAGCGCCCGTCCCAGTCCTTAGACATGTGGAAACTGCAGAGGAGCCTGGAATGGCTCTAAACGTCAAAGAGAACCTAAAAGCATTTCCAGTAGAAGTGGACATCATAACTAACTCAGAGCACATAACAAAAGAGAGATTTGTTGATATTAAATCCAAGCAGCACATGTTGCGTTGTGATTTTGGTGAAAATAAAAAATTAAACCCTATGTCACAAGAGCAGCGGATGTTATGTGATTTCTCTCTTTATGACGCAGTTATACTCTCTGATTACGATAAAGGATTTCTTAGTGTGGATGTAATTAAAGCTCTAATGAGAAAAAAGGACTCTGATACTCCTATTTTTGTGGATACAAAGAAGAGAGATCTATCGGTGTTTTCAAACTGTTTTATAAAAATAAATGAACTTGAATATGGGAGAGTTTTAAACAAAGGAACTTCAAATGATATTATTGTAACTCTTGGCCAAAATGGGGCCAAGTGGAAACAAAAAATATTTCCCACAAAAAAGGTTGAAGTTTTTGATGTGAGTGGTGCAGGAGATACATTTCTAGCGTCCTTGGTATATGGTTTCATTAAGAGCGATTGTATGGAAACATCGTTAAAGTTTGCAAATAAGTGTGCTAGCGTTGTTGTTAAGAAAAGTGGTACCTACGCTTTAACTGAGGAGGATCTTGTCAAGAATGACATATGTCTTTGATATTGATGGCACCATTTGTCATACGTCTAACTCGAACTACGAAAGTTCAAAGCCAATCTATAGCCGCGTAGACAAAATTAATAGACTCTACAACGAAGGTAATACGATAATCTTTTTCACAGCTAGGGGTATGGGTAGACATAAAAATAATGCTGGATTAGCATATCTAGACTTTTTTGAACTCACTCGCCACCAGCTAAAAACTTGGGGAGTAAAGTACCATTACTTGTTCTTAGGTAAGCCAAGTGGTGATGTTTACATAGATGACAAAGGAATTAATGATGAAAACTTCTTTGCCAATTAAATTTGTTCCCAAGGGCTGGGGATTTGAAAAATGGATCGTTAATAACGAAGAGTATTGCGGCAAGCTCCTTTACTTTGTAAAGGGAAAGCGCTGCTCTTGGCACTATCACGTTTTAAAGGATGAGGTGTTCTATATCCAGTCAGGCAAAATCCTTGTAAAGTATTCGGAAGAGGACGATATAGAAAACGTAGGGCAAAGAGTATTAGGGCCGGGTGACAATTTTCACGTTTATCGTGGACTCAGGCACCAGATGATCGCTCTTGAAGACACTGAGCTTTTTGAGTTTTCAACACAACATTTTGATGAAGACAGCTATAGAATTATAAAGGGTGACTAATATGAAAATTGCTAGCGCATGGTCTGGACACGATTGTTCATTTTGTATTTTAGAAAATGGCAGGCCCGTGGTCCATGCCGAATATGAGAGGTATATACGAGAAAAAGAACCGTATGGCGACGGGGTTCAATTCATGTTTGATGAATATGAGCAATGTGATCAAATTGAGCACTTTGCAACTGTTCATCTTGTTGATAAGCTTCAGTCCTATGAGGAATCATTCAATAAAATTAATAATATAGTTGAATCTAATGGGGGAAAGTTTCACGTCATAGGACACCATCAGGCGCACGCGGCAAACGCATTCTTTTCTAGTAACTTAAAAAACGCCTTAATTATCACAATGGATGGCGGCGGTATGGAAAATAAAGATAGACTAACAACCGCGTTTACCATATGGAGCGGCGAGGGCACAAAAATTCAACATTTGCATACCTTTCCTTTGTCTCAAGTGAACATTGGTGGCGTTTGGACGAGAGTCACAAGATATGTTTTTAATTTACAATCTGGATGGCCAAGAGGACATCAGGCCGGCACAGTAATGGCAATGGCCGCTATGGGTGATAAGAATAAATATTTTGATGATTTTATGGTTATGCTTTCAAGAGACATGGGTGTTGCAGCATACAAGCCCCATAATCAACCCAAGGGTGCCAACGTAGGAACCGACCCAGAGCATCCATATTTAAACAAGTGGAGACTCATAGCTGACAAAAGCGAGCAAGATAAATTTGATTTAGCTGCTGGGCTACAATATGCAACGGAGGAGTATTTAAGAAGATTGA
>Ga0209645_1001247_pt1 | contig 12862 bp, 15 predicted proteins | sample ETNvirenome_6_30_FD_184070 | JGI IMG/M metagenome (GOLD analysis project Ga0209645, IMG submission 184070) | Marine viral communities from the Pacific Ocean - ETNP_6_30 (SPAdes) (version 2) | ecosystem: Environmental > Aquatic > Marine > Oceanic | place: Pacific Ocean | collected 2013-06-19
GTCGGGTCAGATGGCGGTGCTTATGAACAACACCTACTCGAAGATGATCAAAGGCGCATCGGAAGAAGCTTTATCTAAACTTAAAGACAAGAAGAAGGTTACTCTCGACACCGTAATTCGAAACTCAGACGACACTTTAACTCGAGGTGTTAAGAAAGAGGTCGAGCTTAGTGGCTTCGAAAGGCTAAAGCTAACCGCGTACGCTATGGATGGTATACGCGCCGACGGTAAGGCTGGACGTACTCAGCACTCGGCAGGAGATGCGCTTATACAGGCGGGTAGAAATGCGGAAGAAGGTAAAGCCGAGGTGAAAGCTGGAGGCATTCGCATCAACGGCAAAGAGTACATACTATCCCGTGAACAACGGGATGCTATAGCTAATGGCGAACTACTGAGCGCACCTGAGAAGAAAATGCTAGATGCAATCCAAGCGACGTATCGTGTGATCGTGCCTGTAGCCAATAGGTTAACTCAAGATATAGCAGGTAGAGATGTGTTCGATAGTAATAACGTGAACTTCACGATAAAGACTACTAAGGTATCCGACGAATACTTCAATGAGATGTCCAGTGGGTTCGACTCGATGTTCGACACGAGAGGTATAGACTACACGCCGTTCATGGAGCGTACAGGGCAGGGTACGCTTGTGCTTACAAACCCCTTCGATGAGTTGTACATGTACATCGATCGTATGTCTCATGCCTTGGGGCATCTTGAGTACAACAAATCCCTAGATACCTTGCTTCAGCATGGAGGCCAAGAACTAAGAGAGAAGATGGGCCGAGCCTATTTCGACAACTTGTCCACGCTCAGAGATATAAGTAAAGGCGATAAGAAATCGTTAGGTAAAGGTGACCCTTTCTTTAATACACTGTACGCTATTAGACAACTAGGTATACTGGCAGGTAATATAAGCGCCTCGGCCAAGCAGGTCGGCTCGGGTTTCTCTGCGGCGGCCACGGGGTTGCTGACTCACAACGGTGCAGAGATAACTAAGAACATCATATACTATATGACTAATGGCAGAGCTAGGCGCGAAGCGATAGAAGAGATGAAGACTCGAGTTCCTTCGTTCGCTTACCGTGAACTTAAACGTAACCGCATGTTCGACGTAGATGAGATAGGCTCTGGCAATTCTCAGATGTTAATGGGGCGCGAGTTGTCTATCAAAGATCTACTTCGTATGGCGGCTACCCGTAAGATGAAGATATCTGATGTAGCCATCGAGTTGCTTGAGCGCGGCTTGTTCATGATCAAATTCATGGACCATGCTACGATGGCCTCTGTGTGGAGGGCGTCGAAAGATACAATCGAAGCAGGTAAAGGTGGCGACAGGTCAGTGGAGGATCTATTCACTCAAGTTATGATGGACTCGCAACCCACTCGAACGCCTACTACTGCGTCTTATAACCAGATGCACCGAGGTTTCGGGTACCGTCTGTTCACTCAGTTCTCAACGCAGACGCGTAAGAACTCTGAGCTAGCGGACATGGACATTACGACTTACATAAACAAGCCACCAGAAGAAAGGACCGCCGAAGCTAAAGGCGAGTTGTTCTCGACATTGGTTCCTCTTGTTATCCAGTCTGCGTACGTCGCAGGGGCAGGGTTAGGCGCGAACTATACAACTCGAGAACTTACTAGTGTGTTCGCTTCGGATAAGGCAGAGCGCCGAAGAGAACGAATGGCTAGGAAAGAAAGTCGTAATCAATCGAACGCTTCGTGGATATTCCAGAACGTCATGTCTCCTATCTTCCGTACTGGTGTTACGCAGATACCGGTAAGTGGTGCAATGATCGATGCGTTATTCGCGGGCGCTACTGGCGGTAACGTCTATGACAGTAAAGCTCCGATCATAGGCGAGATCATCGAGATAGGTAAAGGTTTGAGCGACGATGACATAATTAAGATACAGAAGAACATCGGGATCCTATCGGGAATACCTTCGTTCGCGAATAAGTCCGTATCCGAGATGCTGACTAATCTTAAATAGCCAGCTCCTCGATACCGTAATGCAGAATAGCAAGAGCGTCGGCCTCGTTGTCATCCTTCGGGTTGAACTTTCGTGACCGACATTCCTTTATCATGGCCGTCTTGGTGGCGCTTCCGCTCCCCGTCCAGAACTTCTTTATTGTACCAACGTCAACGCCCGTATAGGGAATGTCGTTTTTCTCACAGAACGCTTGGACTATTCCAATCCAAGCGCCGTAAAGATGCGCGGCGGTTACTCCGTTGTGTGCTCGGACTGCCTCATACACGACCATATCGACATCGTCGAACTGCTGTAACCAATTATGGAACTTTAAGAAGCGCATGCCTGCGCCATCCCATTTCGAATTGTGGAACCCTTCTGAACCGGAGCGGATCTTACCGTGGTAAACTGCCGCCCAACCAAGTTGAGTCGCAGGATCGAGAGCGAGTATATTCATTTGCGATATCTGTTAGAGATGAAACCGTCGGACACAACTGGTATATCCGAAGCCCATCTTGGCTTTCGATTCATGATAGCAAGCAGTTCGTCGAGCGTGTACTTACCTTTTGCGAACTGAACTAGCACTTCGTCATGAACCGTCATAATGTTTTCGATGCCGCGTTTCTCGAACTGGAACATGGAGTGGACAAGTAGATCGCGGCATCCTGCCTGCGTTGCATTCTGCACAAACATCGATCCTCGCACCGCAATCTTACCGTACTTGATACCGGCCTGTGAGTCCGACCCGTAGTAGCATACGTTCTCGACTTCGAACTCGTCGCCCTCATCTAACTTGACGTTGAACCTCTCGACGGCAGGACGGTAATAGTTCATGCACCTTCCGTTTGGTAGAACCATCTGCAAGAAGGGGCCGTTCATTCGAAACTGTATGAGGCCCGACTCAGTCTTAGTCGGCTTGCCTCGTCGCACCGTGTACTTAGCCAGAGTGTCGAGTTCGTCCCATAACCCTGTGATCTTAGGGTTACTCTCCCGCCACTTGCGTACGATAGTCTTACACTCCTCAAGTGTTAGATCGATACCCATCAACCATGCTCTGTACTTAAGCGTCTTCGCTCCGGTCTGATAACCAAGCGACAGAACCGCCAACTTACCTACAGCTCGGAGCTTCTTGTCTACCTCCTCGACAGTACACTTGTTCATGCCTGCCGCCGTATGCTTATAGATGTCCTCGCCCCTACGGAATACGTCGAGCTTGTCCTCATCTTGGGATAGCCACGCTAAGAATCGAGGTTCAATCTGCGCGAAGTCTAACGCAGCTAACTCCATGCCTTCGGGTGCGATGATCATACCGCGGAGCGCAGCCTTAAGTCCTTGCAGTACGCCATCGATACCTTCGCAAGATACGATAAGCTCCGGCATCTTGTTTACGATGGCAGCTCGTAACATATTGCATCGAGCTTTGTTCTCTAGATCTTGGCCTAGTTGGTCGTCCCACTCCACCATGCGCAATGCACCTTGCGGTACGTTCTGGAACTGTACGCCTTTGCCTGTCCATCTTCCTGTCTTCGCACCGTGGTACATCAACGTACCTTTAACGTTGCCGTCTACTGCCCAGTTAAGCGCGGTCTGATACTTGGCCAACGAGGCGTTGGCGAACTCATCTCTAATCTCGAGTACCCGCCTTTTATTATCTTCTTCTTCGCCTGCGATGAGAGCTGGTAGTTTCTCTTTAGCCAGTGATTCAACGCCCACCCACTCCGCTATCTTCTTGCTCTGACTCGGCCTCAATCCAGTTAGATCGTACAACTCTTGTGTCAGTCGGGCGTCCACTTCCTCCCTCATCTCGAGTGCTGCTTTGCATAAATCCATATCTATCGTCAGACCACGAAGGTTTATCTTTTGATCTAGTTCCCATAGTTTCTGTTCGCCTTTCGGTAATTGTCCGAGTGCTTTAGCCAATGCTCTCTCGCACTCCACATCGTCAATACAATAATCAACTAGCACTTTGTAATCCTTCGGGTCTTCATGCCAGTATCCTTTCTTCTCTCGCCAATTCTTTTGAACCGGCTTACACATTCGAAGCATAGTTTTCTTACCCGCTTCGTCTTTAAGCTTGTCGAGTCCCAGTGCTTTAGCCACATCACCAAGGGCGCGAGGTAAAGAGTAGTAAGCGGAGAGCGCAGCAGTACATCGCCACCTCTCGACCGGTATGTCTAACCCCATTAAGTTTTTAAGGATAGCGTATTCGAATGCTGCATTGTGCGCGGTGAAGATAACCGACGGATCGTAAGCCATAAGCTTAAGGCACTTCCACTCTTCTGTCTTATCGAATCCTTCCTCTAGGTTTCGTATGGTTTGAACTGGCCCATCGTCTACCGCGAAGCATGTACACATAATCTGTGTATCGTGGTGTTTGCTGTATGCCCATGCGCCATGCTTAATGTTTTTGGACGAACGGGTTTCAAAATCTAAGTGTACTTCTGTCATGTTGTGCTCTCGGTTGTGCGTATAAAAAGAAAGGTCACCCGAGTAAAGAGCACAACCAACAATGCTCGGGTGACCTTATAACTACAACTAGTCTAAGTCTAGTTCGTCGTCATCTTCTTCAAGGTCGAAGTCCGATTCTTCCATATCCAACTCAGGTAGAGCCTCGAAGGATACGTTACCGCCTCCGCCGCCACCAGATACAGCGGCACCTTCGCAGTAGTATTGAACACCTAGTAGGGTTGGCGCGGATAGGCAGGGCTGCGGTTTAGAGTAAGCCTTTGGCTGATCGATCATGAACAGAACCCACGATCCGTTCTCGATCTTGCTGTCGATGTCGTCGTTAGACATGCGTTCACCGGTACGATCAGCGCATGGTGATTGGTAAGCGGTCTTCGCTTTGATCTTCCAGTAGCCTTCGATGTAACCTTGTTGAGTCTCTTCGCCTACGATGCGCTTCCAGTTTGCTTGCTTGTACTTATCCCCGAACTCTTCCTTCGCAATCTTAACGCAGTCAGCTTCGAATTGTTTAGCATACTTCGCAGCGGCAGCGGCGTAAGCCTTTTGTTTCTTTGGGTCTTTAGTCAGCTCGGCATATCCTTCAGGATCTTTGGGGATGAGGATAGAACCACCGCGCTTGCGAGATGTCTCATCCTTCGGGTCGTCCTCAGTGATGTAGAGATAGTATGCTTTGCCTAATACTGTACGGTTAGCCATTTGATTTAGTCCTTTAGTCTAGTTGTTCGAAAGTAATTGGTGAGTAGGGCTCCCCCTTTTTGTCCTTGTGTACTAATTTAATCTCGCCTTCGGGACGAGTGCAGTTCTCGAGTAGAGTCTCTAGCTTCTCAGCCTTCGCATTCTTGTCTTTGAACTTAGCTTTAATAATCTTTTCAATCGCGGCCTTGGACTTGGTCTTTGATTCTACGAGGTCAGCTTGGGGTAGCTTAAGCAACTTGGCTAAGTCTTTAACATCTGTCGTCAACTTGTAGTTGCCTAAAGACTTGATCAACTTGTAGTCGCCAGTGCTTTCGCCACGCATACCTCGGTCTTTCAAGATAGAGCGAGCGTCTGTCGCCATACCTTTCAACATGTCCTCCGCCTTAAGAAGATCCGATAACTGGTCGACGCTCAGTCCTTTGACTTCCGACGCATCGACCTCGATATCAGGCTCTTCGATAGGGGAGAACTCTAACGGGTTCGCCTTCTCGAACGCCGCTTTGTACTCAGGACATTGCGCCCTGTTACAGAACTTGTCGCACCCTGCCCCCACGGTGCGCGGTGGGTTCTCAGCATACACTCGATCGGCTCCTGCTTTAAGCTCTTGCCAGTAGTCTTCGAGGTCTGCGTGAGATACTTCGCTTGTCTTGATACCGCCGTTGTTTGGTTGGACGATATGGTTATAGATCTCGGAGAAGAACCATGGCTCCTCGTCGAACTCTTCCTGTACTCCGATAGTGTAATATAGTTGTTGCTTGTTGCCTTCAGCATCGACAGCTTTGTGTCCGTTCTTATAGTCGAACACATCGAGTGGTCCCTTCTGACAGATGACAGCGGCGTCTACAGTACCGAAGGCATCTTCATGCACCGACTTAAGGTGAACACGAAACTCAACTCGGAGCTCAGCATCGTAGCCTTCTTGCAAGCGAGTAGTGTATACACCCCAGACGTGATCGACATACATGCGTATGCTTTCTTTGTCGTGGTCGTTGAAGTCTTCGAGTAATATATCTTCGACGGCTCCACCTGCGCTGATGCCATGTTCCATTCGGTAGCGTAGCACCTCTTCGCAACCCTCGTGTACTCTCGTACCTTCCGATGCCGCTTTGCTCTCCGGCATTGGGTTATCTATTAGGTGCTGAACACTGCCCGCACATGCGAGCCAGCGTTCTGCGGATGATGCGCCTATCTTAGAGTGCTGCACGGATAGCCTCGAATGTAGCGTAAAGATCTTCTGTTGGAATGTCACCGAACTTATCGACATCGAACATGTCTTTGATTACTGCCTTGGCTTTGGCTGTAGCTTCGGTCGGGTTAGCTTGTGACTTAAGCAGCGGCATAAGGTGTTCTTTTCTGAACTCATCGTGTGTCCACTCTGGTGCAGGTTCCTCTGCTTTAGCTTCTGGCTCAGGAGTTGGTTCTTCGACGGGCTCAGTAACCTCTTCCTCTTTTACTCTCGACTTATCAAGTGCAGCTTCGACTGCCTCTTGGATCAGAGCTTTGAATTCCTCTTCGTTTATTATCATCATAGTTGTGCCTTATTGGTTGTGTGTTGTTAAAGTATAGGTGCCCCCACCTACTGTCAAGCATGGAGCTCGATAAAGTTTTGGTGTTTGCGGCTGATAGTTTTAATCATGTATTCGTCGATGGGTGAACGCAGTGCGAACACCTCTGCTTGTACTGGCTGACCTTGGCCCATGCGGTGGAGTCGGTCTATCGCTTGGAACAGCTCCGTGAAACCCCACGGGATCTCCACGAAGATACAACGACTCGCTGCATGCTGCAACCCGTCGAGTCCAGTACCAGCGCTGGCTATATTAGCGAAGAAGTATTTGCACCTGCTCGAATTGGAGAACCTTTCCTTGGCCTCTTCCTTTTTCTTAGGTGTCATACCTCCGTAATACTTAACGCACTTACCCTTGTACCTCTCGTGCAATGCGTCAACGATCTCTCGATGCCAACAGAATACGACTGTCTTTTCTTCTGCCCCTTCGATGTAGTCGGATACAGCATCGAGCTTGGCCTGTGCTGATAGCTTGCGCTCTTCAGTCATCTCATCGAGAGTTAAACCGAGTGAGTTCTTGGTCGTATCAATTCGACTCAACATCTCGTCCCATTCCTCGGTCATCTCGAAGTCGTCAACCCAGTTAACGCTTAAGCTTTTAGCTGGCAGCTCGTGCAGTACCTCTTCCTTTAGTCGTCGGAGGTAGAAAGGTTTAATCATTTGCTTTAGTCGGTCGATGTTCTTAGGTTTACCGAACTGCCAACCGAACGCAGTACGATACGCACCGCAGAAGGTACGAATGTATGTGATATAATTCGCATACTTACCGAGCTTGTCCTTGAACAGCGTCGATAGTAACAGGTACATGTCGATAGGATTGTTAGGTTGTATCGTACCCGACAGGCCCCAGAAGTACACACACTTGGCGGCAATACCACCACGCTTGAGCATCTTGGCTGAGCGTTGCGCCTTGTTGTTCTTCAGGTAGTGCACCTCGTCTACGATACAGACACCCCATCGCTTATTGATCTGGTCGTAGATCGCAGGTGAGTTAAGCAGGTGGTACGAACAGATAACAACACTGACTTCGGGTATCTCTTCTACCTCTTGTGTCACGACGTGTGTTGTCCAGTTAGTACGGCCCGCTTGCTTGATTGCTTTTAGCCACGAGTAGGTAACAGCGCTCGGGCACACGATCAATACGGTCTTAGCTTTCAGGTATCTTGCGGCCCACACAGCTTGCAGCGTCTTGCCGATGCCCATGTCATCGCCGAGAAGCGCTCGCTTGTTGTCAGCTAGAAACTTAATGCCGGTCTTCTGATATTCTCTAGGCTTCACTACTCGAGATCGTCCAAAGTAATTGTCGATCTGTTTGGAAGCTCGCGCTTAGGTACGCTGTCCTTGCGATAGTAAAGCGTTGACTTACTGTACGCTGACTTGCCGTACATCTTCTTCGCCTCAAAGCCAGCGGCCTTAAGCATGATGCCTATGCGTTTCAAGTCATGGTGCTTCACATCTTTAGATGGCTTGCCGATAACAGTTTCCATCACGAGCATAGGATCGATACACTTTGTTCCGTCCTTCATACACTGATCGATGTAGCCTGCGACAATACCAGTCCAAGCATCTTCGGTAGTCCTTAGTGATTGCTCTTGCTGTGCTATCTTCTGATCCTCAGCGTTGTTGATGAACCACTTCTCGCCTTTGGTGAACCTATGGTTTGCCTCGGCCCATAGCTGGTCGCGGTTACGTTCCAACCATTTGCGGTCGAGTTCTTTAGGTAGATAGATCGGGTTGAACCTACGAGCTCCGGTACTATCGCGAAGGTAAGTGCCATCACCCTCGGGGTTCATCGTAGCTATCAGGATAGAGCGGCGTTTGAAATCGACGGTTCGCCTACCATATGCAGGACGAAAGGTATCGACAGCATTAGACACGAACTCTTTAATAGATTGCGCGTCCTTCTGGTTGAATGCCATAAGTTCTTGCCACTCGTTTAACCACCCCGTCATGTTCGCGGCCATGTCTTTGTTGGTCCCTTCGAAGTTCGGAGTCTTAGCGAACTCGCCACCCAGTATGGAGATGAACGAACTCTTCCCTATACCTTGCGGTCCTTCGAGTATCGTCATCGTATCCACCTTGCACCCTGCGACATGAGCACGAGCGCAGGCCGAGATCATCATGTGCGCTGCTATCATCTTGTTGTATCGCTTGCTCTCCGCACCGAAAGCTTTAATGAACAGGCTGTCCACTCGCGGCTTGCCATCCCACTTGATATTGTCTAGGTACTCGGTCACTGGGTTGATCTTGTTACGTCTGGCTACTGCTTCGACCAGTCGTTCGAGTGAAGCATACGAATACGATATGTTATAGCACGACTCGAGTTGGATCTTTAACTCTTGGATACAGGAATCGTGCATGACTAGGTCGTCTTTCTTAGTCTCTTGTGGCATCCATGGCGGAGCCTTGGTGTACATGATAGCCGAGCGCAGTTCGTTGTAGTACAACATGTCGCAGAAAGGATTGCGCATCCCATCATGGTCGGTGGGTGTGGTGAACAACAACATAAAGTTCTTGTCGGTACGCTTGAGCATGTCGTTCTTGCCGATCTCCCATTCGATCGAGACTGCCAGTGGTTCCGGATCATATTCTTCGATCTTAGTGAACATCGTCTTCTCGAGCTTGAGCCTCTCGTGCTTAGACTCGAGTGTCTTACCTGTCAGCTCACCTTCTGGATCCAACGTTTCCCACTCTCTGTCGATGGCTTCAGTCGGGTCTTCCGTGAACTCGTAGTCGTCCTTGAGTGACCACTTGGTGAACAGTTCTTTACCCCACTCGTTACCACCCGACGCCGAGTTTACTTTGATCATCATCTTGATCCAGTCGTCGCGGCTACGGTAGTCTCGAACGTCGTAGTTCTGTAGGTATCTTTCTACCTGCGCCTCATTGTACTTAGGACTCTCCGATCTCTTCGCATTCCTCGCACGAATGGCAGCGATCTCATCGTTCAGTTTCTTTACCAGTTCGTCGGGTGCTTCCGACATCTTGCTTGGTTGGTTGTGGTATTCGAATCCTTTGGTGGGCCAGATGCGAACGTACGACTGGTTAGGTGTACGAGTATCTATACCAGACTCCTTGCCTAGCACGTCGGTTGCCGTCTTGAACCTGCACTTGTCAGTCCATTGGAAGTATAGGTGAACCCCGCCGCGAGGTGTGGACACCCAATATGTAGTAGATTTTAGCGCCTCGATGTCAAAACCTAGTGATTGTAGGCGAGAAATCCCATCCTTTTTTCCGTTCTCGGATACGTCCAAGTCGAGCACCCACCATGTGTCACCGACGACAGCTCCGACATTGTGCCTGCTGTTCTTCGACCACCACTGCTTTAAGCGCTTTGGGTCTGCTGTCGGCCACTCACCTTTCGGATCGTGCTTCCATTTGACGGCTGGCGTCTTGCCTTTCCCGTCTGTTCTGATCGGGATTATCTTCTTGTAGAATCTCGATGCTTTTAAAATATTGTCTATCATTTGTGCTCCGTTAAGCTAAATGGTTTGTTGTGTTGGGAAATTGGAACCGCCCATCGTAAGCGGTTCCTCTTTCTGTCTAGTTGGCTTGGATCAAGGGCGGAACCACCCCGTCATGAGCCATACCTTTAGCCATCTCGTAGAACCCCATCTCATGTGGGATATCGAAGAGCGAATCTAATTTAGTTGCTATGTCTCGAGCGGACTCGAAGTGTTCTTTCAACGTCGGGTCGGCTGGATCTCTCCGCATGTAAGCTGCGAACTGCATTGGGTTCAGTACACCTGCGTTTGCTGTTAGTAGAACATCACGGAAGGCGCGGAGTAAATCCGACCTCGAGCCGTCCACATCTAGCGTGGTTGATATGTACGGAACATGCACGAAGTTCTTTTTATACTCGATTCGAATGCTGTATTCGTTCCGACCATCTTTCGTGAACCCCATGCGGGTGCCCTTTAGTTTAATGCTTTTCCAATTAGCGAACTGGCTCATTAGTACCTCACTGATTTAATACTGGCTATAAATTCGTCGTAATCTTTTACGACCTGTTTCTTTTCTGCTATCGCTGCTCGTCTTAGGTCTTCGAGATCCCTAGTACGGGCGCGTTCTTCGTCGCCACCAAAATAGATGGCGTTCTTTATCTCGCTTCGTCTTGCTCTTAGTTCTTCTATCATTTTCCTGTCCTTTTAAATTCTTCCTGTCTTTCTAGCGCTTCGTCTAGTGTTGCGAATGTGCCGAGGTGTACTGTGCCATAGGATGAGTGCCTTCCCTGTGCGTGCCATCGACCCCATCGTTTCTGGATGTACTTCGGTAGCTTCTCTTTTCTTACGTTGTTAGATCCTCTCATTTTACCCTTGCTCCTTCTCGTAGCCTTCCTCTAAATTCTCCGAATGTCTCTGCCCAAAGTGCTACTGCTTCATCTTTCGTCTTAATGTTGATGTCCCATTTCAATTCTCGCTTGCAGCTTGGACAATAGGCACTCCATAAGGTGCTTGTGGCTCGCTCGTGAAACGGCAAGAATCTTGGCTCGCAGTCGCACTTACTTCCAAGATCATTAACCTCTGACTTACTCACCCCTCAACCTCCTCACCGCAAGGCTTGCCGTCTCTGGTTTCCCAGTCATGCAAAAGGTCTGTGTAGAAAACATGCCTAAACTCACCACCATCTAATACAATAATCTTATCATCATGTATAGATAAGACTGGCACATAAAAACCTCTATGCCAGTCCTTGTTTCTTACATAAGTCACAGGAATAGTCTCTGCTGTCCACGGAATGATTTTAGGCTCTGGCTTTTTGCGGTATTTAGTGTCTGCAAAATTCCAAATAGGATCATCCACTACACACCAATGCCCTTTGTGTAAGTATTGAACCTGACCACCATCTCGAAAGTGCTGCATTACTTCTATTTGTTCGTCGATTGTCATTCGCTGACCTCCTTCTTCAACATTAACCCTTTCTTCCAGTCAAAGCTAATAATATCACTAATAACTTTATCAATCTTTCTTTCTGAAACATCCGCAGTCTCTGAATATATCTTGATCCTATGCAAAACATAAGCTAGCTCGGCAACTTTGTTTTCGTTTATCCAATCGTCATCGAGCTGCGCCTTCAACTCCTCATTCTCAGACTTGAGTTTTTGATTCTCTTCAACTATAGCCTCTTTGTCTAGCAGCATATCTGCCGCCATCTTTGCACCAAGCTCTGAGCAGCCTGCCTTTTTGAGAGCATTAATATTATTTATATATGCTGTACGTATTCTGTTACTCACTCGCTGACCTCCTCTATTCCATTTTCATATTCATCTTTTGTATTTATCATCTTATCAAGTTCAGCCTCTAATTCTTTTTTGTTTTGTTCTAATAGAGATTGAATCCTGTCTCTCTCTTCTATGTATGACTCTTTCTCAAGCCTCATACGACTCAACTTATCGCAAAGTATAGTTTCAGAAAACTCAGACAGATCAAACTGATCCAAGTCAATAATTATCTTGTTTATCCTTAGCGTGTAGCCATCGGCAATAAGACTAACCTCATGAAGTCTTCTTTCGTATCTGGATATTTCGTTTGGGTTCACTCGCTGACCTCCTTCTTTATTTTTAAATAGTACAAAGCTATAATATTTTGTAGACTCTTCACCCTATGCACCAAATTATAATCATTAAGCTTTTCAGACTCAATCTGAATATTTTCTATGATAGCCCTCAACTCCTCATTCTCAGCTTTGAGTTCTTCGAGCTCTCCTTGTATATCAATAATGTAATTAGATGCAATCTCTAATACTCTATCATTCGAATAACTATTATAAAATTCATCGTTTTTTACAGACTCGGGCAGACAGCCTATTAACTCATCTATCTCACTCACTCGCTGACCTCCTCGCCGTGTTCCACGACTGGCTTTCTTGGTGTCTTGTCGGTCAACCTCTTCGGCGTGAACAGGTTGTTCCATATCTGTGCTAATAGTTCTAGGCATCTCATAGCAGTGTGCCTCCGTTGTCGGTGACATCTTTCATTGCCTCCCCATAAGCCTCGGTCAATACTTTTAAAGATCGTTCGGCCTCTAGCTTGGCGTTTCGAATTATGTTCATTCGTTTGCGCCTCAGTCGTAGCGACAAGCTCCGATCGAATGGTTCAAAGAAAAGCTTGCCCATAGCTACCGCTCCAACGGTGGCATATACATCGGGCAGCATCTTCTCGACGT